>Ga0207888_100130_pt1 | contig 49682 bp, 47 predicted proteins | sample LinPmetageLP43_FD_184055 | JGI IMG/M metagenome (GOLD analysis project Ga0207888, IMG submission 184055) | Marine viral communities from the Pacific Ocean - LP-43 (SPAdes) | ecosystem: Environmental > Aquatic > Marine > Oceanic | place: Pacific Ocean | collected 2010-08-27
TAAACCTAATTCTTTAACAATAGCACGATATCTATTAATATCTTTCTTAGTTAAATAGTCAAGTAAAGCTCTACGCTTACCTACTAATTTTACTAGAGAACGCTCTGTGTTAAAATCTTTGCGGTTATTTTTTAAGTGTCCTGTTAAGTGGTTAATGCGGTGTGTGAACAACGCAATTTGCCCTTCTGCAGATCCAGTATCGTTTTTGTCTTTACCGAACTGACTAAAAATTTCATCTTTCTTTTCTTGAGTAAGATACATGCCAATATTATTTAAATAGTTTTTATGTATTCAACGAGGCTATCCCGTTGAGCCGGCAAATATACAATTAATTCTCAAATGAGAACTAAATTTTTTAATTGCGAATTGCCTGGTTAAGAATCAAGTCAATATAAAGATTGATGTTTTTCTTAAGTTCTTTACGATGTGTAATAAAATCTAAGAAACCGTGCTCTTTTAAGAACTCTGCAGTTTGAAAATCTTCTGGTAATTCTTGACCAGTTGTATCTCTAACCACACGAGGACCGGCAAATCCTATAAGCGCACCAGGCTCTGAAATATTGATGTCTCCTAGCATTGCAAATGAAGCAGTAGTACCACCTGTTGTAGGATCTGTACAAAGTGAGATGTATGGTATTTTAGCTTCGGCTAACTGAGCTAATTTAGCAGATGTTTTTGCTAATTGCATTAATGATAATGCAGCTTCCATCATACGGGCACCTCCAGATTTTGAGATGATCACTAAAGGCACATTGTTTTTTAAAGAATAGTCTGCAGCACGTGCTATTTTTTCACCTACAACAGATCCCATAGAACCACCTATAAATTTAAAATCCATAGCAGCGATAACAAGATCTTTACCAAAACTTTTACCTACAGCCGTACGCACAGCATCTTTGAGGCCGGTTTTTGCTTCAGCATCTTTAAGGCGATCTACATATTTTTTAGTATCCTCAAATCCTAATGGATCTTTAGAAGTAAGGTTTTTGTCTAGTTCTTTGTATTTACCTTCATCAAAAAGGATCGAAAAATACTCATTACTACCTATTCTAACGTGGTAATCATCTTCCGGACTTACATAAAAGTTTTTTGCAAGTTCGTCTGCATCAATGATTTTACCGGTAGGGGATTTGTACCAAAGTCCTTTGGGTACATCTTTTTTGTTTTCAGTAGCGGTTTGTATTCCTTTTTCTTTCCGTTTAAACCAAGCCATAATTTGTGCTTTTTAATTTGTAAGCTACTCACAACTGTGAGATTTAAATACTGTTAAGGGACGCCCTCAAATTACTAAATGACCAAAACTAGCATTCTAAAATGAGCCCGTTAATTTATAGGTCGAAAAAACCTCAGAAAATCAATTCTGAGGTTTCAATATTATTTTCGCGAAAGCGAAATTACAAAGTATTTACGTTATTTAAATCTTCAAATGCTTTTTCTAAACGAGCAATGAAAGATTCTTCTCCTTTACGCAACCAAACACGAGGGTCATAATATTTTTTATTAGGGCTGTCTGCACCTGAAGGGTTACCTATCTGAGCTTGAAGATAATCTGCATTAGCGTCAAAATATTTACGAATACCTTCAGTAAATGCCCATTGTAAATCTGTATCAATATTCATTTTAATCACACCGTAGCTAATACCTTCACGTATTTCTTCTACAGTAGAACCACTTCCTCCGTGAAATACAAAGTCAATATGGTTTTCTTCTACACCATATTTTTCAGTGATATATTCTTGAGAATTCTTAAGAATTTTAGGAGTTAATTTTACGTTACCAGGCTTGTAAACCCCGTGAACGTTACCAAAAGCAGCAGCAATAGTAAACTGATCACTTACTTTGCTTAGTTCTTCATAGGCATAAGCAACTTCCTCTGGCTGTGTGTAAAGTTTAGAAACATCAACATCAGAGTTGTCTACACCATCTTCTTCACCACCAGTGATCCCTAATTCAATTTCAAGAGTCATTTCCATTTTGCTCATACGCTCAAGGTATTTTTTGCAAAGTTCAATGTTCTCTTCAATAGGCTCTTCACTCAAGTCGATCATATGTGAGCTAAAAAGTGAGTGACCGTGTTCTTTATAATACTCTTCTGAAGCATCAAGAAGTCCGTCAATCCAAGGCAATAGTTTTTTAGCACAATGGTCTGTATGTAAAATTACAGTTGCACCGTAACGTTTTGCAAGCTCATGAACGTGTTTTGCTCCTGCGATACCACCAGCAATTGCAGCTTGTTGGTTTTCGTTAGAATAGCCTTTACCAGCGTTGAACTGAGCACCACCGTTAGAGAACTGAAGAATAACCGGAGCTTTAAGTTTTGCAGCAGTTTCTAAAACACCATTAATCGTGTTAGAACCTATTACGTTTACTGCTGGCAAAGCATAACCGTTTTCTTTAGCGTGTTTAAAAATTGCTTGAACTTCTTTTCCGGTCGCAACTCCCGGTTTGATACTATGACTCATTATTTGTTTGTTTACTTAGTTAGAGGGCATAAAATTAATAAATAATTAGGGTTTGACCTCTTAATTCTATTAGAAAGGATAGTTAATACCCACATTGTAGACTGCGTTTGCAAAGTTTGTATTCTTAAACCAGCGTTCACCTTCTGCTAAAGCAGGGTCGTATGTTTTAAAACCTAAATCAAAACGCAAAACAAAAAAGCTGAAATCATAGCGTAAACCGAAGCCAGTACCGACTGCAATATCTTCAAGACTGCTTATACCGGTAAAGGTCGCTTGTGGATCATCTACATTATCTAGTGCATTCCAAATATTACCCACATCTGCGAAAATAGCACCTTTTAAATCACCTAAAAATGTAAAGCGTTGCTCTATATTAAAAGCAAGTTTCATATTTGCTTCATTAAAATCGTTAGGACTGTTAGTGCTTCCGGGGCCCAATCGATATGCTTGCCAAGCTCTATTATCATTAGACCCCCCGCCGAAAAAACTTCTTATGAATGGAATGCTATTTGAATTTCCGTACGGGATTGCAATACCGCCATAGGCTCTAAAAGCTAAAATGTTATCCTTACCAAAATCCCAGTGCTTGATAAAATCAAGTTCGGTTTTAACATACTGAGAGAATTTAACACCTAAAACTCTAGATGATCCATCATCATTTTTCTCAAGACCAATCAAGTCGCTTATTCCACTCAGCGTGTTACCTGCGAGCTCTAACTTAGCCCTAAAGCTGGTGAACTCATCATCAAATAGATTCTTACGCGTATTCTTAAAATAGGTAAAACTTGTCGCTAATATAAGGTTGTCTTCTGTTAGACGCTGGCGACGTTCTTCAATATTTACCACATCACTAAACTCTGAATTTGTGAGTGTAATTGTACTATTTTGAACGGCATTTATAAAAGCTAAAGATCCATCTGGTATAGAAAGATTTCCGTTCTCGTTGAGAAAGCTGGTAACTTGGCTTGGATAATTTAAAGCTATATTATTAAGCTCTTCATAAGAGTTCTCATAAACATTAAAGTAGTTAGAGACATTGAGGTTACGCACATATTGAATATCAAAGAGGTCAAAACGGTAATTCAAATTTTCTGAAGGCGTCCATTTATAATTTATGCCACCGGTAATGTTTTGCTTGTCTAAACCTATATTTTGCTGAATACCTATACCGGTTGTAAAACTGGTAGATGGTGACATTTCTGGAGCGATAAAATTGGTGCGAATAGGGAAGAAGATCCTTGGTATGGTAAGACTTACATCAGCGCCAATTTCAGTAATGTCAAAAAGCTCAGGACTGTTACTCCCTGCTGCCGTTCTGGAGTCTCCTATACTTGCTCTACCTGAAATCTGTAAGGTTTCCATCCCGCCAAAAACATTACGTATTCTTAAAGAACCACCGCCTGCGATACCAAAACGTTGAATATTTGAGGTAGAAACATCAAAATCTGCTCTAAGATTAAACTTAGGCAAGGGGGTAAGCATAATATTTGCAATAAGGTCTGTCCCTTCTGGATCATCAGGATCTTCAGAAAACCGCAAATCTGGATATCTAAATGTTCCTAACTGACTAAGGCGTATTAAGGTCTGGTTACGCGACTCATCACTATAGGTATCGCCGGGTTCTATAAAAACGGCATCGGTAAGGTATTTAGGCTTGTACCTTATTTTATCATAAGCGTAGAGATGGTGATCATTCAGTTCAATACTGTCTGAATATTCAGTATCTCTCAATGCATAACCATAATCTGTCGTGATATTAACCTTACTTATTTTATGCACTTTTAAAGGAAGCTCATAAATAGAATCGCGAGCGCGAATTTCGCGGTTTCGTATATTCAATTCAAGATTTACTTTATGATTTGTGTTTACAGAGTCTCCCACAAAACTGATGAGTTCCTGATCAAAATGAAACAAGCCGTTATTCCGCATTAAATCTGTGATACGGCTGGTTTCTGCATTAATATCTAACAATTTATATTGTGAACCTTGTTTGATATACGAAGCGTTTTTATGCTTTTCATAAATAGAATCTGCAGCCGGAGATTTTATAAAGGTTTTTAAAGAATCTATAATGTAAGGTTTGCCGGTTGCTACTTCATAAATAACCTGACCGCGTTTTTCTAAACTATCTTTTTGTATTGAATAAGTAGTTTTAGCATTAAACCATCCTTTGCTATTGTAATACTCTGTAAGACGATTAGCAGAACGCCCGCTGTAATTATCAGAAATGATAGTGGGTTCTTCTCCAAAATTTTTCAGAACATCGTTAAAATCTAATTTAAATTCAATGTATTTATCCAGCTGTTTACGTGAAAGAATCGCAGACCAGAATTTTAACGTACGTTGATCGTTGTCATTCAGTTTTGCTTGTAAAATAGAGTCTAGATCGGTACGTGCCCAGTTATAGATATAAAGTCTTAGTGGAGAACCCAGTAACGGTAATTTAGTGTTGGGCTGCTGGTAGGGGATATTATTGATGTTGTAAGCATCGTTCTCCTCACCATTAACCAAAATGGTATTTTTGGTAAGTAATAGCTTTCCGTCGGGAACGCGCTTGACAGCATCACATCCTGCCAGTATAAGTAGCAGTATGATAATAAATCCTATTTTTGCGGAAAGTTGTTGCAAGGGCTTCTTTATAAAAATAACTTCAAAAATACACATTAGCCGTGGTTAGCAAAAGCCAAATAAAATTAATAACGAGTCTGGCTCAAAAAAAGTACCGACAACAACATGGTCTATTTGTTGTTGAAGGTTTAAAAGGTATTTCTGAATTTTTGGAATCCAACTTTAACTTGCAAAGTCTCTTTGCGCTTGAGGGGTGTTTTAAGGATGAAAGGCCCACTGAAGTTACTGCTGCAGAGCTAAAAAAAATAAGTTTTCTCAAGACGCCTCAAAAGGCTTTGGCTCTATTTGAAATTCCCGAAGATCTAAATAAAGTAGAAGCGGGATTTCAGCTGGTTTTGGATGATGTACGTGATCCCGGCAATCTGGGAACCTTAATTCGTTTGTGCGATTGGTACGGTATTAAAAATCTTATATGTTCTAAAGAGACGGTAGATTGTTTTAATCCTAAAGTTGTTCAGGCAACAATGGGTTCGCTTACTAGAGTTAATCTGATTTATACTGATTTATCTCATCATTTGGCAGCACAAGACCTGCCGGTTTATGCCGCATTTATGGATGGAAAATCTGTCTATAAAGAAGGGCTTCCGCAAGATGCAATCTTAATTTTGGGCAACGAAGCAAATGGGATTTCTGATGTGGTTGCTGAAAATATTCAGCATAAAATAAGTATACCTCAGTTTGGACAAAGCACTACAGAAAGTCTAAATGTTGCAGTCGCCGGGGCAATACTTGTAAGTGAGTTTAAACGTAATTAATATTTACTTGATAATCGAGATTTAAATGCTCTAAGGCTTGTCTCAATGTTGTTTACTTCAAAGCACAAATACGTAAGCGCTTATAGTCTGCGTAGTAAAATCCATCTTTATATAAACTTTCGTGAACACGCTGTTGTGTGATTTTTCGTATTTCAGCTGCATCGTTTTCCGGGATGTCTGTAAAATACTTTCCGGCAAACATTTTTAGCCAATCAATTATTCCGGTTTCAGGATCTTTCAGTTTTGTTGGGCGTTCATATAAATGCGCAAAAGTAACTTGAAAACCACGCTGTTCTAGAAAGTGGCAGTATGTTCCTAATTTTGGAAAGTACCAATTGATGGTGCGAGATTGTTTGAGATATCCCTTTTCTTTAAGAACAGCACTCAAAGCGGATATTATCGTTTCAATATTACCGTTTCCACCCATTTCAAGAAGTAATCTTCCGTCTGGTTTTAAATTACTATACATGGCAGAAATAGCAGCTTCAGGATTTAAAATCCAGTGTAGTGTAGCATTGCTGAAAATAGCATCATACTGTTCAGAGTCTATAAAGCTCTCGCCACGCGCCTCAATAAATTTGATTTTGCTGAATTTATCTTGTGCAGCCTTAATCATCTCAACTGAAGCATCAATACCTACTAGATCAGCACCGCTTTCAGCAATTTCTGCTGTAAGCTCACCGGTACCACAGCCTAAATCAAGAATGCGTTCGCCGTTTTTAGGGTTCAACATACTGATGAGGTCTTTTCCGTAATCAAAGACAAACCCGTGCTTTTCTCTGTATAAATCTGCTTCCCACATTATTGAAAGGTAAAGTTTAAGAATATTCCGCGTGACTGCATAACTTCTATATTTGAAGTATATAAGCTATTAGGATTTTCATCTCTAACTAGCTCATCACTAAGTGCAAAGACACTGCGTATACTTGGTGAAAATTTAAAATAAGGTAAATAAAAATCGATGCCAAAGCCCACCTCATAATAGTAGGTGTTGTTTGTCATTCTAAATTGTCCTGCGCTGTTGTCATCAGGATTCTTTTCATTACTAGATAAGTTGTATGACCAACTAAAACCACCCTCTACAAAAGGTCTGAAGTTGTTAAGCCTTTTAGTTGAAAACTTCAATAGTAAAGGAATATGAATATAGGTCGAATTTAATTCGCGCATTTTGTCATTATCCTCTCCGGGAATGTCTAAATAAAATAAAGTACGGGCATTGTAAACCAGACCCGGCATCAGGCGTAAATCTAGATAATCATTGATACGCTTGTTGCCCAATAAACCTACATTGAAGCCATAATTTTGTTCTACAAAAATGTCTGGGCGATTTTCTTTATAATCAAAATTGAAATCATATCTGTTTATCCCAAAGTAGTATCCCCAGCTCCAAGGTTTTTTGTCAAAGTTCTCATCGTTGAGAATTCGCTCGCGGGTTAAAAATTGAGCATTAGTTGTAGAAAAGAGCCCAATAGTCAGGAATAAAAAGATAAAAATGATACGCATAGAATTACTTTGATGCCGAATATATGGTAGCGACCCCCATAGTTTGTGGATGGTCTTTAACATGAGTAAACCCTATTTTGCGTAAAATATTGTTGAGTTTTTCGCCATAAGGAAAAACCGAAGCACTTTCACTCAAGTAAGCATAAGCTTCTCGATCTTTCGAAAAGGCACGACCTATAAGAGGGAGTAAGGTTTTAGTATAAATACCATAACCTTGTTTAAATGGAGTCTTTGTAGGAACTGAAGTTTCTAAAATAACAAAAATCCCTCCCGGTTTTAAAACTCTTAGAATTTCGGCAAGACCTTTTTCTAAAGTTTCAAAATTACGAATACCAAAGGCTACGGTTATCGCGTCAAAATAGTTGTCTTCAAAGGGTAAATTTTCAGAATCTCCCTGAACCATTTCTATAGTTTGATCCAGATTTTTAGCGCTGATCTTTTCTTTACCTACGTTGAGCATTCCTGCAGAAATGTCAAGTCCGATTATTTTTTCGGCTTTAGTTTCAGCAAGATTTATAGCAAGATCACCCGTGCCTGTAGCCACATCAAGAATGCGTTGAGGTTGGGTAGCGGCTACCATCTTCACTACTTTTTTACGCCATTTTATATCTATGCCAAAAGAGATTACCCGGTTAAGCCCATCATACTCACCAGAAATAGTATCAAACATTTGCTCTACCTGTTCCCGTTTTGATCTATCAGAATTTTTATAGGGGTTCACGCTGCCGCTCATAACTTATTTTTAATGGCAAATATAGTATTTGTAAATCTGTTAGCGCTTTTATTTTAGAAGGCTGTTATATTTAAAGTTATCTCTATTAAATCTAGTATCTTTGCAAGGTTTTACTCACCAATTGGGTAGTGAACTTGAGGAAAAACCTCTTAGATATATTGTTGTCATATTGCTACTTAGTAGACTTGCTTCTGAGTAGATTACTTCAAACTCAACTATGAAGATTGTTATTGCAGGTGCCGGTGAAGTAGGTTTTCATTTGGCTAAATTACTGTCTTTTGAATCTCAAGACATCACGCTTATTGATGTAGATAAAGATAGGATTGCTTATGCAGATACGCATCTTGATATCCGTACAATACGAGGAGACACTACATCAATAGCTGTTCTTAAAGAGGCTCGTATAGATAGTACAGACTTGATTATTGCTGTTACAGCTAGCGAAACGACAAATATTACCGTTTGTGTACTCGCCAAACAAATGGGCGCAAAGCGTACTATTGCTCGTATTTCTAATACTGAATTTATAGCAAATCAAGAGGTAGCCGGGTTTAAGAAATTTGGTATAGATGAATTGATATCTCCCGAAAGTTTAGCCGCTTCAGAAATAGAGTTATTGCTTAATCAATCTGCATTTAACGACAGTTATGAGTTTGAGAACGGAGCTTTGACTATGGTGGGGACTTCATTAAGTCGTACTGCTTCTTTTGTGGGGAAAAGTGTAAAAGAAGCCGCGCGTATCTTCCCGAGTTTGCATTTTATGCCTATCGCGATACAACGAGAAGGAACGCAATATACTTTGATACCTCGTGGAGATACGATCTTTAAAGAAGGAGATCAGGTTTATTTTATGACGGTTAAAGGTGGGGTAGAAGAACTTTACAAGTTGACCGGTAAGGCAAAGCAGCAGATTAAGAATGTGATGATTTTAGGCGGAAGTAAAATAGGTTATAAAACCGCCCGTGATTTGTGTTCGCATAATTTTAATGTGAAGTTGGTAGAGAAAGACAGTGATAAAGCATTTGATCTCGCCGAAAAACTGCCTAAAACTTTGGTGATTAACGGTGACGGAAGAAACGTAGAATTGCTAGAGGAAGAGAATATTTATGATATGGACGCTTTTATTGCTGTAACCGGCAATAGCGAAACCAACATTATGTCTTGCCTTGTTGCAAAGTCTAAGAGTGTTAAGAAGACAATTGCCTTAGTTGAAAATATGGATTATTTTCAGCTATCGCACAGTATCGGTATAGATACGTTGATTAATAAAAAATTACTAGCGGCGAATAATATCTTCAGATATATTAGAAAAGGAGATGTAGTAGCAATGACTAAGCTCAACAATATGAATGCAGAATTGCTAGAGTTTATCGCTAAACCTAATTCTAAAGTTATAGGTAAACGCATAAAAGATCTTGACTTTCCGAGGTCTGCTACTATAGGTGGTATTGTGCGAGACGGAGAAGGAATTATTGCTTTAGGAGAAAATAAAATTCAGGTAGGTGATCGCATTGTTGTATGTTGCCTGCTGCGCTCTATAAATAAAGTAGAACGTATGTTTATATAACTACATGCCTAACAGAGTCAGACTTAATTACAAGATCATTTTTCACCTAATGGGTGTATTACTGCTTTTCAATGGCGGTTTTATGCTTATTTCTGCGTTAGTAGGTTATTTCTATGATGATGTTTCAGTAGCATTGGGGATAATCTCTTCGGGGCTGATCACATTATTTTTGGGAATGCTTTTTATGTTTTTCACACGAGATCATAAAAAGGAAATTCAAAAACGAGAAGGATACGTTGTTGTTACCTTTGGATGGATTTTTATGTCGCTGAGTGGCTGTCTTCCGTATTTGATTACTGGAGCAATCCCTTCTTTTACAAATGCTTTTTTTGAAACGATGAGTGGTTATACAACCACAGGAGCATCTATTTTAAATGATATTGAAGCCATACCTAATGGAATTCTATTTTGGCGTAGTACTACGCACTGGATAGGTGGTATGGGAATTATTGTACTTGCTATTGCGATTCTTCCTTTGTTGGGAATTGGTGGAATGCAGCTTTTTGCTGCGGAAGCTCCAGGGCCTAATGCAGATAAATTGCATCCCAGAATTACAGATACTGCAAAGCGTCTCTGGCTCATTTATTTTGGGTATACGGTGGCCGAAACCATTTTGCTTAAAATTGCAGGAATGTCTTTTTTTGATGCAATCAATCATGCGATGAGTACACTGTCAACTGGTGGTTTTAGTACAAAGAATGCCAGTGTTGCTTACTGGAATGATAATCCCGCGATACAATGGATTATCATCGTATTTATGTTTCTAGCAGGTACAAACTTTATACTCAGTTATTTCGCTTTTAAAGGAAAATTACGCTCCGTATGGAAAGACGAGGAATTTAAATTGTATACAGCTTTTACGGTAGGTTTTACAATATTAGTGGTTCTCATTATTATACTGCGTGCAGATGTTTCAGTCTCTTCGATAGACCACCCTATGGTTTTAGGAAAATATGAGAGTGCTATAAGGCACGGGTTATTTCAGGTGATTTCTGTGATTACTACCACGGGATTTGTTTCAGCAGATTTCACAATGTGGGCACCTTTTGCGACAGTAATCTTTTTTGGATTGATGTTCTTAGGAGGTTCTGCCGGTTCTACTTCAGGGGGTATTAAGGTTGTACGGCATTTGATGATTGTAAGAAATGGCGTGCTTGAGTTTAAGCGTACGTTGCATCCTAATGCAATTCTTCCTGTGCGTCATAATGGTAAAGCAGTCTCTAAAGAAATTGTATTTAATATATTAGGATTTTTCATATTATACCTACTAGCATGGATCATAGGTGCTTGCGGTCTTGCGGCTTTAGGTCTCGATTTTGCAACCGCTTTGGGAGGTTCTGCTTCTTCGCTAGGTAATGTAGGTCCTGCATTTGGAATTTTGAGTCCGGTTAATAATTTTGATGCATTGCCACTAGTAGGGAAGTGGTGGTGTGCATTTTTAATGATGATAGGTCGTCTGGAGCTGTTTACTGTTTTGATACTGTTAACGCCGTTCTTTTGGCGTAATCGCTAGTAACGTTTAACTTTACTGCTTATTAGAATTAAAGCCTAAAGAGACTTTTTTAAAGCTAAAATTCTACAAAAAAAAATAGTGTCTTGAAAAATTACGATCTCATTATAATAGGTGGTGGTCCTATAGGTTTAGCCTGTGGTATTGCAGCAACAAAAGCAAAACTCAACTACATCATTCTTGAAAAAGGAGTGCTGGTAAACTCTCTCTATAATTTCCCAGAACAGATGACCTTTTTCTCGACTTCAAACCTGCTCGAGATTGGTGATGTGCCTTTTGTGGCGCATAATGATAAGCCTACACGTAAAGAAGCTTTAGAGTACTACCGCAGGGTTTATGAGAGTTGGAAATTAAATGTACGGCTCTATACGCCTGTATCTGGAATGCAACAAATTGAAGGTGGTTATATTCTAGATACTCCAAAAGAGCAGTTTAATACTAAAGCTGTAATTGTTTCTACAGGTTTCTATGATACCGCTCGTAAATTGAATATTCCGGGAGAAGATCTTCCTAAGGTTAAGCATTTTTATGATAGTCCGCATCCGTATGTGAATCAAAAGCTTTTAGTAATTGGGGCTGCAAATTCGGCGTGTGATGTAGCTTTGGAGACTTATTATAAAGGTGCTGAGGTCACAATGGCTATCCGTAGTAATGAGATTTACCCTAAAACTAAATATTGGATCAAGCCAAATATCGAAAATCGAATCAAGGAAGGTTCTATCAATGCATATTTTGAAACTTCGGTAACTGAAATTAAACCTCATTCTGTTGTGTTGAATACTCCTGAAGGTGAGGTTGAAATAGAAAATGATTTTGTTTTGGCAATGATAGGGTATATGCCAGATTATTCCTTATTTGAAAATTTAGGAATTCCTGTAGATGAGGAAAATCATAAAAAGCCTATTCATAATCCAGAAACTTTAGAAACACCGTTACCCAATGTTTATGTTGCCGGTGTTATTAATAGTGGGCTCAAAACAAGTAAATTGTTTATAGAAAACACACGTGTTCATGCAGATATGATCTTAGAGCATCTTAAAAGTAAAATCTCTCAGATGGCTTAGTTTAGTTAATATTTTCCTAAAGGAATGTATTACAAAAACCTTTTAATGAATTTGTTTCGTATGTGTAACTGTAACTAAAAAAAAACTTACACTATGAAAAAGAGAAATTCACTATCAACACTTTTTATCGCATTATTTATCACTGCAACAACTGTTGTAACTGCACAAGAAACTAAAATGGTAGGAGGAGCAGAAATGTATCCTACAAAAAATATAGTTGAGAATGCAGTAAACTCAAAAGATCACACAACTCTGGTAGCTGCAGTGAAAGCCGCAGATTTAGTAGAGACTTTACAAAGTGATGGTCCTTTTACTGTTTTAGCTCCAACAAATGCAGCTTTTGACAAATTACCAGAAGGAACCGTAGCTACTCTTCTTGAGCCAGAAAACAGACCAGCATTACAAGGTGTACTTACGTATCACGTAATTGCAGGAAAGCATTCTGCAGCAGATATTATGAAAGATATTAAAGATGCAGGAGGAACTGCTGAGTGGACAACCGTTAACGGTCAAAAACTATGGGGAATGATTGATGGAGGTATGGTTAAAATTAAAGACCAGGCCGGTAATATTGCAACTGTAACTATCGCTGATGTAAACCAATCAAATGGTGTTATTCACGTAATTGATACGGTTCTCCTTCCTGAAATGTAAAATTCAGATAAGCTATGAAATAAGAAAAGCGACCTAAACAGGTCGCTTTTTGTTTGTTATATGAATGCTGAAATTAAGAAACAGCTTTCTTTATTCTAGCAAGAGCTTCTCTAATTTGATCCTGACTCGCAGCGTAAGAAATACGTATACAGTTAGGGTTTCCAAATGCTTCACCGGTAACGGTAGCAACATTTGCTTGCTCTAGAATGTATAAAGCAAAATCTGAAGCGTTGTTAATTGTCGTGCCGTTTAAGGTTTTTCCAAAATAGTGAGAAATATTAGGGAATACATAAAATGCACCTTCTGGCTCATTACACTCAAAACCTTCGATGTCTTTTAAAAGACCTAGAATTAATTTTCTACGCTCTTTAAATTCATCAACCATATATTGAATTTTGCTCACAGGAGCTTCAAGAGCAGTGATCACTGCGCGCTGAGCGATACAGTTAGCACCACTGGTAACCTGACCTTGTATTTTATTACAAGCACGAGCGATGTAAGTAGGAGCGCCAATATAACCTATTCTCCATCCGGTCATAGCAAAAGCTTTTGCAACACCATTTACAGTAACTACGCGATCATACATATCTTCAAACTGAGCCATACTCGCATGACCACCTACGTAATTAATATGCTCATAAATCTCATCACTAACCACAACGATTTGAGGATGCTTTTGAAGTACATCTGCAAGAGCGCGCAATTCAGCTTCGCTGTAAATAGATCCACTTGGGTTGCAAGGAGAACTATACCAAAGCATTTTTGTTTTAGGAGTAATAGCAGCTTCTAGTTGTTCTGGAGTCATTTTAAAATCGGTATCCAAAGAAGTTTCAACTTCAACCGGAACACCCTCTGCAAGTTGTACAATGTCTGAATAACTCACCCAGTAAGGGCAAGGTAAAAGCACTTCGTCTCCAGGATTAAGACATACCTGTGCTACGTTATATAAAGACTGTTTTGCTCCAGTAGAAACTACGATTTGAGAACGATCGTAAGTTAATTTATTATCACGCTTAAATTTATTAATAATTGCGTCTTTCAATTCTACATATCCGTCTACGGGAGTGTATGAATTGTAATTGTCATTTACAGCTTGTATAGCGGCATCTTTGATAAAATCTGGCGTGTTGAAGTCTGGTTCTCCAAGGCTAAGACCTATGATGTCTTTGCCTTCAGCACGCAATTCACGAGCCTTTGCAGCCATAGCAAGTGTAGCAGATGCTGCTAAATTATTAATTCGGTCAGATAGTTGATTGGTAAGTGTTTCCATTTAAAAATGTAAAAATTAAGCTGATTGAAGAGCGGGTTGCATCCCCATCTCTTTTAAATATTTAAAATGAGCAATAATCGCTTTGCGTGTAGTCTTATACTCATTGTATGGTAAATTAAATTCATTAGCCGTTTCGCGAACGATTTTAGAAATCTTAGTGTAGTGAATATGGCTAATGTGTGGAAAAATATGATGCTCTACCTGATGGTTAAGTCCGCCGGTGAACCAGTTTACAACTCTGTTTTTTGTTGAAAAATTAACGGTGGTGAATAACTGGTGAATTGCCCAGGTATTTTTCATCGTTCCGGATTGATCTGGCAATGGCATATCTGCTTCGTCAATAACGTGCGCTAATTGAAACACAACGCTTAGGATTACCCCGGCAGTATAATGCATTACAAAAAAGCCAATTAGTATTTTCCACCAGGCAACATCCAAAACAAGAATAGGAAGGACGATCCAGATACTTATATAAATAAGTTTTGTGATAACAAGTTTTGTCCATTCTAATTTAGGATTCGGAAACTCACCATAAGAAAGCTTGCGTTTCAAATAGCGCTTCATCTGAAGGAAATCTGTTGTAATCGCCCAGTTGAAAGTTAAAAGTCCATAAAGAAAAATTGAATAATAGTGTTGAAAACGATGGTGCTTATACCAAGGAGCATGTTTAGAAAACCTCAGCACTCTTCCTGCTTCTAAATCTTCATCGTGACCGTGTATATTGGTGTAGGTATGGTGCAATACATTATGCTGAACCTGCCAGTTATAAACATTTCCCGCAAGGATATAAATACTGCTACCCATGATTTTGTTAACCCATTTTTTCTTAGAAAAAGAGCCGTGATTACCATCATGCATAACATTCATACCTACGCCGGCCATACCTACTCCCATAACAATGGTTAATAAAAGTTGAGCCCAGCCCGGAAGATCTAATGTTAAGAGTATGAAGTAAGGAGCAAGAAATAAAGAGAACATCACGGCAGTTTTGAAATACAGTTTCCAGTTACCGGTGCGTTCTACATTATTTTCTTTGAAATACGTGTTAACACGCTTGTTGAGTGTTCGGAAAAACTTAGCCGAATCTACTCTTGAAAATTTTATTGTTTTAATATTTTCCATAAACTTTCTGCTTTATGTAAGCAACACTTTAGAGGGTGTTTACAATGCAACCTCAAAAATAAGATTTATATCTTTTTAAGGTCTGTAAATACCTTAATTTAACGCCTTAAATCCTAATTTTGTTGCTATAAAAGTTGAATATGGAACTTATTAAGCATTATTTTTCAGATCTAGATGATAATCAGCTACTTCAGTTTGAGAAGCTGAATGAATTATATCAAGACTGGAACCTTAAAATCAATGTCGTGTCTAGAAAAGACATTGATGAAATTTATTTACGCCACGTTTTACATTCATTAGGAATTGCTAAAGTGCAAGCTTTTAAGTCTGGAGCATCAATACTAGACGTTGGTACAGGGGGTGGTTTTCCGGGTATTCCGCTTGCTATACTTTTTCCGGAAACTCAGTTTCATTTGGTTGATAGTATCGGTAAAAAGATAAAAGTGGTTGAAGAAGTTTCTGAAGGATTAGGACTTAAAAATGTAAAAGTTACGAATGACCGCGTCGAAAATATTAATGGTCAGTATGATTTTATCGTGAGTAGAGCAGTAGCTCAGATGGAAACTTTTGTGAGATGGGTGAAAGGAAAAATTGCTAAGAAAAGTGAGCACGAATTGAAAAACGGAATTCTTTACCTTAAAGGCGGGGATCTCACTGAAGAGTTAGCGCTGTATACATCTTCAAAAATCTATAACCTAAAGGATTATTTTGACGAGGAATTTTATGAGACTAAAAAAGTGGTCCATCTTCCTTTAAAGTATAAAGGGTGAAATTGGCGCACATTAAAGCATAAAAAAGCGACTATTTAAGTCGCTTTTTTTGTTTTAAGTTCTAAGCATATTTAAGTACGTTCTGTTACATCTGGTTCCAAAACTTCTCAAAAATTCTTGTGCTCTGTTTAAGAGTGTGGTGCGTTCTTCTTGATCGATTTCTAATAAAGAATCTTCTAATTCTTTAAGTTTTTCATCAATACTTTCAGGATCACGCACTAGATACAACTTTTCTTTCTTGCGTGTTATCTTTCTGTTACTCTTCTTTTTGGAAACATCTATAACTGAATATTTCACTTTCAGTACATACATTTTTTTATCCTCCGTCGTCATAGTCATGATATTTTATATAAAGTAAAGATAAGAAAATAGATTCAATTAACCTTAAAAATACGTTTACGTAACATTAAGTTAACTTTGAGAAGCGCGTAATAAAAAAGCTACCGATTTACTGGTAGCTTTTTAAAGTACTTAAAGAGGGTATTTATTCTCCTAAAAAAGGATATCTGTAATCTGCTGGAGTTACAAATGTTTCTTTTATTAGACGTGGAGAAACCCATCTTAGTAAGTTAAGAATACTACCTGCTTTATCGTTTGTTCCTGAAGCTCTTGCTCCACCAAATGGTTGCTGACCTACAACAGCTCCCGTAGGCTTGTCGTTGATGTAGAAGTTACCGGCAGCATTTTGTAATGCTTGTGTAGCTTCAGTGATCGCGTAACGGTCTTTTGCTAAAACAGCACCTGTTAACGCATATTCACAATCGTCAACTAGTTTTAAAGTTTCGCTCCAGTTTTCGTCTTCATAAACATAAATCGTAACAACCGGGCCAAAAAGCTCGGTAGTCATCGTAGTATATTTAGGATTTGTTGTTAAGATAACAGTGGGTTCTACAAAGTAACCAGTAGATTTGTCACAGTTACCACCTGCAATGATTTCTGCTTCTGAATCATTTTTAGCTTGATCAATATACTTGGCTAATTTGTCAAAAGAGCCTTCGTGAATAACAGCAGTGATGAAGTTACTCATATCTTCCGGAGATCCCATTTTAAAAGACTTAATATCTTCTAAAAGGAAATCTTTTACTTCATTCCATATTGATTTTGCTACATAAACACGGCTTGCAGCACTACATTTCTGACCTTGAAATTCAAATGCTCCACGAGAAATAGCAGTGGCAACTTGTTTAGGGTTTGCTGTAGGGTGTGCTAATATAAAATCTTTACCACCAGTCTCACCTACAATGCGTGGGTATGTTTTATAGTTGTGAATATTTGCACCTATTTTTGCCCAGATGTCTTTAAATACATGAGTAGAACCTGTAAAGTGAACCCCAGCAAAATCAGGACTAGCCAATACCGTGTCAGTAATCATGGCAGGATCACCGGTTACCATATTGATAACACCTTCAGGAACACCAGCTTCTTCAAAAACTTCCATAATTACTTGTGCAGAATACACCTGGCTATCGCTAGGTTTCCAGACAACAGTGTTGCCCATAAGAGCAGGAGCTGCAGGTAAATTCCCGGCAATTGCAGTAAAATTAAATGGAGTAATCGCGTAAATAAACCCTTCTAATGGACGATGTTCTACACGGTTCCAAGCTGCAGAAGAAGACTCTGGCTGTTCTGTGTAAATCTCACTCATATACTGTACATTAAAACGTAAAAAGTCAATGAGCTCACAAGCTGAATCAATCTCAGCTTGATAAATATTTTTAGACTGCGCAAGCATTGTAGCTGCATTAATTTTATAACGGTAAGGACCTTGAATTAATTCTGCAGCTTTTAAAAAGATTGCTGCACGATGTTCCCAAGGCATTTGTGACCACTTCTTACGAGCTTCAAGAGCTCCAGAAATAGCATCTTCTACATTAGATTTTTCAGCTAATTGGTATGTTCCTAATGTGTGTTTGTGATCGTGAGGAGGAGACATCGTACGTGTATTTCCTGTTTCTATTTTCTCACCATTAATATATAGAGGCACATTTACTGTACTGTTGTATAAATCTTTGTAAGTTTTTAATACTTCTTCGCGTTCTGGAGTTCCGGGAGCGTAGCTTTTAACAGGCTCGTTTATAGCAACCGGTACTTCAAAAAATCCTTTTGACATAGTTGTTTATTTTTTTGTGTTCTTATTGAATTCTAAGCCGCGGAAGTTACAAAATAATAAAGGCAACACCTGAATGCTAGGGGGGTGTATTTTCTTTAAAAAATATAAGGTGAATTTGGCTTTATGTACGTCTTAATTGAGAACGTGTGTAGCACTCAGTTTAAATGTAGGAATCATTACCTGAAACTGACCAGAGTTTGAAAAGTTAATCATTGTATAGTGGCCGTTCATAGCTCCAAAAGGAGATTTGAGTAAACAACCAGAATTGTAGGTGTGGGTCTCGCCGGGTTTTAATACAGGTTTTTTTCCTATAACGCCTTCTCCCACTACTTGTTCTCTCACGTTGAGTGCGTCATAGATAAACCAGGATCTGCTAAGTAATTGCACAGTATCTTGACTATTGTTTGTAATACTTACCCGGTAGCCAAACGCATAAAATATTTCATTGTTCTTTGTGAAAGAACCTTCAAAATAGGTATCTACAGATACGCGTATGCCTTTTGTGACTTGTTCTACCATGTTTAATACAAAGCTGCAGTGAGTATAAAAAACAGTGCTCCTGCAAATGTTCCTAGCATTAAAAATACAATATTTAATATGAAAAACTTAATAATAGTGCGTAATCGGCTTTCTTGGTAAAAGTTACGCAGCGCTTTGTAGAAGTAAAATGGAGCTACAAATATTATAAAAATACCAGAAAGAGAATCTCCATTCAGTAAATATTCAGGAAGTAATAAGAGCACTAATACTAAAAACAGAAATGTGAAAATATGGAAAATGAAAATCACGTGTTCCATATAATTATAATTGCGCTTTACGATGAATAATTTTTTGAATCCGGCAATTAAATAAAGAGATATTCTACCTAGATAGGGTATTTTAAAAAAACGAAGAAGCTTAGGGTTTGAAGTGTTTGTAAGCTCTGATAGAATAGATTTGAAAGAATATCTTTTAAAGTAAATCAATAAAAAGAAGCAGGCAAAAACAGGTGCTAGAAAGAATAAGAATAGAGGAATTTTTTGGGTAAGATATTTAGCAAATTCAATGGGATTATCTAGTATTCGTTCAAAACTTTTCTCTTTTTCATAAATCCAAATATTGAGTCTGGTCTTTGAGTAATCAAGACTGTCCATAGCTTGTGCGGGACTCTTGATTTTAGTTTTGATTGAGAAGTCTTGAAATAAATTAAATTTTCTAGTCGTTCGTTTAAAAAAGTTAATAGTATCTAAGCTGCTTTCTCTTATATATGCAAAGGGTAGCCTTTTAAGGCTGTCTTTATCTTTAACTTTTAAACCTAGCTCTTTATAATAGCTAATAGAATCAAATGGTATTTCTGGATTCTCAGAGTTGACATTTAAATTAAAAATGTTCTTCAGCGATTGATTATTAGCATCTACTTCATTGATTTTTACAAAGTCTAAAAAACCGCTTAAAAGAAAGTAGATGATGCTTACGCTTAGGAAAAATCTAAAAGGGTTCGCGTAACGCATACGCTGTCCTTTAGCGTAATTACGTGTGATAACACCTGGCTTGAAGAGCAAGTCTTTTATGGTGTATCTAAATCTGGAGTCGTAATTAACTACGCTAATAATAAATTCACCAAAATAATCATTTAGCGAAATCTTTTTTGTGGAATTTAATTGACCACAATAGGGGCAATAACGGTCACTTAAATCTAAGGGGTGATTGCAGTTGAGGCATTCGTTACCGCGGTAGTTGAGTGATTTTCGAGAAGATTGTTGTAGTTTTTCTTTCACAATCTAAATATAAAACGATTATTCTAAAATGGAGATTAAAATACTACGGTCTCCCTTTAAACTTGATTTTTAAGAACTTCACAAGAGTAAATCGTGTTGTTAATTTCTACGCACGTTTGATATTGAAGTAGATAAAGCGTTGCCTACTCCTATGAGTTCATCAAAACGACCTCCCGGTGGTTTGTAATAAATAAGCACATCGTAATTGTTTTCGGTTTGCCAGAAGTCTCCATCAACAGGATTGTAAGGTAGCTTCTCTCCATTTTTTGTGACGGTATATTTGTAGTTGTAATATCCTTGTTTGAGTAATAAAGCTAGTTCATAGCGCTCGCTTTCTGGATTGTAGAGCATTTTAGTCGCCTCTTCGAGAGTGTAATTATTGAAATTTCCATAGATATGAATTTCTTCATCTTCAGGGCGTATGGGGTGATCTAAGCTAAAATGAATCCAGGCATATTCTGAATTTACTTTAGGCTCATTTCCTTGAATGGTATTGATCGCGAAATTCCCATTAAGATCGGGGTTATAGGTGTAAACCTTGTCTGCACGGGTGGTATTTCCATATAAATAATTATGATAAAGATTGATGAGCTCTATGTACTGTACGCGATTTGTTGCTGCCCGAATGTCTTTATTGTCAAAATCAAAAAATTCATTGCCGGCATAAAACGAAGCTTCTTCATCATAACGATATTGAAGTTGGTTGCCTATATTGTATTGTGGAGTAAGGTTAGATATGGTATTATTGAGATTATTGTTTTGAATGATAAGCGGTTTTATAGTTTTTTCTGGATTGATCAAAACAGATTCGCCGGAGTCCACATTAAAATTTACAACTTGTTTCTGTTCGATAAACTCTAGATTTCGTGTACGTAAAATTTCTACACCCACCGTTACCTGAGGGTCATAGATCATGAATTTTCTAGAAAAAATAAGTTCATCATCTGTATCAAAAACCTGCAATAAATAATTTCCAGATTTTACAATAGCAGTAGTATACTGATTGGGTATCTGTAATTCGTAATGAGTGTAAAGTTGAAGTGTGCTTACAGAATTTGTATAATCCATAATACGTATATCATCAATACCTTTTAGATATTCGGTTTTTGCAAGAACTGAAGGGGTCCAGTCGTAATTGTAGTGCGTGATGGTGTAGTAATAGTCAGCTTCATCACCTATTATATCATCAAAACTTAAATTTAACGGGTCACCCAGTCGTAACAACGGCAATTGACTTTGCGCTGTATTTCCATAAAACTGAACGGTTTTGATATAGGCTGGAGCAGGAGTTTCTGTTGCTACCTGAGCAAACCCTTTTACGAAGAAAAATAACATGCAATAAACCGAAAACGTTTTCATTTTAAAAATTCAAGTGTAATGAAGCAAATTTACTGGCGTCAAACATTATTTGGAAACAGTCTCAATAAGAGATAAAACTAGTTGTTATAAGCGGTTTGAGCGCCTTCAAATGTAACAAAAATTATCCCGCCAGATTTTTATATTATTGTTTGTGTTATAAGCTTCTAAAATTTGTAAATTTGCACACCTCAATTCAAGCATATAAAGGGTTGAGGATAACAAGAACTTTAACATATACTTCCTATGTCAAAAGACATTAAGATCAAAAAGGGTCTTGATATTAAGTTAGTGGGTGAAGCCGAGCAAACTATTGCCGATGCACCCAAATCAAGAACCTATGTGATCAAGCCTTCAGATTTTCATCTTGTAACTCCAAAGATGCTGTTTAAAGAAGGAACTAGCTTTAAAGCAGGAGAGCCACTTTTCTATGCTAAGAAAGATGAGAGCATCAAATTTGTTTCACCAGTTAGTGGAACACTCACTGAAATCAAACGAGGCGCCAAGCGTGTTATTACACATTTAGTTATTGAAGCAGATGGTACAGAGGATTCTGTAGTGCATTCAAACATTGATGTCAATACCGCAAGTGCAGAAGCCATTAAAGAGCGTATGCTAGAATCTGGCTTATGGCCATTTATTAAGCAGAGGCCTTATGATGTCATCGCGAGTACAAAAACTACTCCTGATGCTGTCTTTATTTCTGGTCACAACAGTGCTCCTTTGGCTCCTGATTATAACTTTAGTTTAAAAGGAAAAGAAGCGCAATTACAGGCCGCAATTACTGCGTTGAGCAAGCTAACTTCTGGTAAAGTTTATCTTGGTGTTGCTAAGGTTTCAAACTCTGTTTTTGAAAATCTTAGTGAAGTTGAGATGCATACTGTTTCTGGCCCACACCCTAGTGGTAACGTAGGTACGCAGATTAACAAGATTGCTCCGGTAAATAAAGGGGAGACTGTATGGACAATTACTCCAGAAAACCTTGTTGTAATAGGAGAGCTTTTCCTTACCGGTAAATTCAACCCAGAGCGTGTTATTTCTGTTTCTGGTTCTGAGGTTAAAGCACCAAAATATTACAAAACAAAAATAGGAGCAGAGGTTTCTACTTTTGCGTATTCTGCAGGTATTAATAATGACAATGTGAGAATGATCTCCGGGAATGTTTTAACCGGAAATCAAGTTGCAGCAGATGGTCATCTAGGATACTACCACAATGAGTTTGTTGTGATCCCTGAGGGTGATGATTATGAACTTTTTGGATGGAATAAACCTGTTTTTAATAAAATTTCTTCTTCTAGAGCATTAACCTTCTCTTGGTTATTCCCAAATAAGAAATACGATTTAGATACAAATACAAACGGTGAACACAGAGCATTTGTGGTGACTGGTAATTATGAAGAGGTTTTTCCTCTTGATATTTACCCACTTCAATTGCTTAAGGCTTGTATGGTACAAGATCTTGATGCAATGGAAGCGTTAGGTATGTATGAAGTAGCTCCTGAAGATTTTGCACTTACCGAATTTGTATGTGTGTCAAAGCAACCACACCAGGCAATCATTCGCAAGGGACTTGATTTAATGCACGAAGAAATAGGATAAAAGCTATGGGATTAAAAGAAAAACTACACGGAATTAAAGAGGATTTCAAGGGTAAGAAAATGGCGCCTGCTTTTAATGCGCTTCATACTTTTCTTTATACACCTAATGAAACTACTCATAACGGTTCTCACATTAGAGCCGTAGACGATTTAAAGCGTACCATGAACACGGTGATTATGGCGCTTATCCCTGTTTTGATATGGGGGATATTTAATGCAGGTTATCAGCATTATGCTGCTGTAGACGCTGCAAACGGAATTATAAGAGAGGCAAGCCTTTTTGGTAATTTCTTCACTTGGGATAATTTTGCAATGGGTGCTATTACAGTGCTTCCGCTTGTGATTGTTTCTTACTTAGTAGGTCTTGGAGTAGAATTTATTTTTGCTGTTATTAAAGGTCATGAGGTAGAAGAAGGTTATTTAGTTACCGGGATGCTTGTGCCATTAATTGTTCCTGTTGATATCCCATTATGGATGCTAGCAGTTGCTGTTGTTTTTGGTGTTGTAATTGGTAAAGAAGTTTTTGGAGGAACAGGAATGAACATTCTTAACCCTGCATTAACTATTAGAGCCTTTCTATTCTTTGCATATCCTACTTGGATGAGTGGTGATAAAGTTTGGGTTCACGGTGCAAAAGATGTTGTGGGTACTCCTGACGCTATTTCTGGTGAGACTATCTTAGGAGCTTATGCTCAGAACTCTTCTGTAGTATATGATTTTGCTGATAAGTTTTTTGGCTTTATACCGGGGTCTGTAGGAGAAACTTCGACCTTCTTAATCATTTTAGGAGGTCTGTTTTTAATGTTCACTAAGATTGCAAGCTGGAGAATTATTTTTAGTGCAATTGTAGGTGCGGCTGTAATGGGGCTTATTTTTAACGGTGTTGTCTATCAAGGGTGGATTGCAGAAGGAAGTAAGTTTTACGGTCTTATGAACACACCTTTCTGGGAGCACTTAATAATAGGTGGTATCGCTTTTGGTATTGTATATATGGCAACTGATCCTGTGTCTGGAGCGCAAACCAATACTGGTAAATACTGGTACGGTTTCTTAATTGGTTTTTTCTCGATTATGATACGTGTGTTTAATCCGGCTTACCCTGAAGGAGTATTTTTAGCAATTCTTTTGATGAATGTTTTTGCTCCTACTATTGATCACTATGTGGTACAGGCGAATGTGAAAAAGCGTATGAAACGTTTAAAACTTAAAACTGCTTAATAATGGCAAATACAGATAAAAATAGTTACACGATAATCTTTGCTGTAGTTATGGTGCTTGTTGTTGGGGCATTGTTAGCCTTCACAGCATCTAGCTTGAAGCCTACGATTACTGAAAACGAACGCTTTGAAAAACAGCAAAACATTCTTTACGCAATGGGCGTCAATGAGAATGTTGAAGGTTCTGTGAATTTTATTCCTACTAGTGAAGTAGAAGCTGAATTCTCAAAATATATCAAAGAGCAATTGGTGATACAGAATGGTCAAGTTACAAAAGACAGCTCTGCATATCTTATAGACCTTAAAGGAGAACTGGCAAAAGATATGTCTGAACGCAGACTACCTTTATTTGTCGGAGAAAAAGAAGGTAAAGATTATTACATCATTCCTTTATATGGTAAAGGGCTTTGGGATGCAATCTGGGGTTTTGTTGCTTTAGATGCTGACTATGTGGTTCAAGGTGTTTATTTTGACCATAAGGGGGAAACTCCTGGTCTTGGAGCAAACATTAAAGAGCGCTACTTTATGGATGACTTTACCGGAGAAGAGATCATGAGCGGTACTCAATATGAAGGAATTACGGTGGCAAAAGGAAACAATGATCCGCTTAACGAACGTAAAGATGATGGTAAAGTAGATGCCTTAGCAGGAGCTACTATTACAGGTAATGGTGTAACTGCAATGATTAACAGCACTGTTAAGCTTTACATTCCTTACATTAAAGACTTAAAATTATAATTATGGCATTATTATCTAAAAAAGATACCGGGCTTTTATTAGACCCGTTAGCAGATAACAACCCGATTACAATTCAAGTATTAGGTATCTGTTCTGCTCTGGCGATTACAGCTCAGCTTAAAGCTTCTATTGTAATGGCGCTTTCAGTAGTGTTTGTATTAGCTGTAGGTAACGTGGTGATTTCGCTTATGCGAAATATCATACCTTCTAAAATTAGAATTATTGTTCAGCTCGTAGTAGTTGCAGCTTTGGTAATTATAGTGGATCAGGTTCTTAAAGCTTTTGCTTATGAACTGAGTAAGACTCTTTCAGTTTTTGTAGGTCTTATTATCACAAACTGTATTATTATGGGGCGTTTTGAAGCTTTTGCTTTAGGAAACGGGCCTTACAGATCTTTTCTTGATGGTATTGGTAACGCTGCGGGATACGGTTTGATTCTTATCATAGTAGGATTCTTTAGAGAGCTTTTAGGTTCTGGAACATTATTAGGCTTTAAAGTTTTAGGAGATCCTATCGCTAAAACAGGATTGTATGCAATAGGTTATGAGAACAATGGTTTTATGCTGCTTTCTCCAATGGCCCTAATTGTTGTTGGAATTATCATCTGGATTCAGCGCTCTAGAAACAGTGCATTAATCGAAGAAAACTAAAGATTACGATTGGAGCTTTAAAACTCCTTTCTAACTTTTTATTATAAAAAAATGGAACACGTAGAGTTATTTTTTAAATCAATTTTTATAGACAATATGGTTTTTGCCACGTTCTTAGGGATGTGTTCTTACCTTGCTGTTTCTAAAAAAGTTTCTACCGCTGTAGGTTTGGGTGCTGCTGTAATCTTTGTATTAGCAGTTACTGTGCCTATGAACTGGTTATTGGATCAATATGTATTACGCCCCGGAGCTCTTACCTGGTTAGGTGCTGAGTATGCAGACTACGATTTGAGTTTCCTTTCTTTCATTCTCTTTATTGCTACCATTGCGACCATGGTTCAGCTTGTGGAGATTGTAGTTGAGAAATTTGCTCCAGCATTATATACTTCACTTGGTATATTCTTGCCGCTTATTGCTGTAAACTGTGCGATACTTGGTGGATCACTTTTTATGCAATCAAGAGATATTCAAACTTTAGGTTTGGCATTTAACTATGGTTTAGCATCAGGGATCGGCTGGTTTCTTGCAATTCTTGCAATTGCTGCAATCCGTGAGAAAATCAGATATTCTAATGTACCTGCCCCTTTGAGGGGTCTGGGGATCACCTTTATCATTACCGGTCTTATGGCGATTGGTTTTATGAGTTTTGGAGGAATGCTTACTGGTGGTGAAGAGAAAACTGAAACTACTGATGAAGTAGCTAAAGTAGAAGTTCAAAAACAAGATGCGGCAACAGAAGATGAATCTTTAGCTGAAGTATCTCAAGAAATAAATAACAAGTAATATGTTTTTAGCAGCAAGTACAGGAGGAGTTATAGCCGCAACTGTAGTAGCGTTTTTAGTACTAACCCTTGTGTTAGTAGGATTACTACTTTTTGCAAAAGAAAAATTATCTCCGTCAGGTCCGGTAAAAATTACCATCAATGGCGAAAAAGAAATCGAAGTTGATTCTGGTAGTTCACTACTCTCAACTTTAGGAGGCAAAAAAGTATTCTTACCATCTGCTTGTGGTGGTGGTGGTACGTGTATTCAATGTGAGTGTCACGTAATGTCTGGTGGTGGCGAAGCGCTTCCTACTGAAACGCCACACTTTACGCGAAAAGAATTAGCAGCTGGTGCTCGTTTAGCTTGTCAGGTTAAAGTAAAGCAAGACATGAACATCCAGATTCCTGAAGAGGTATTTGGTATTAAAAAATGGGAAGCAACTGTTGTACGTAACTATAACGTAGCATCTTTTATTAAAGAATTCGTAGTTGAGATTCCTGAAGATATGGATTACAAAGCGGGTGGTTACATTCAGATAGAAATACCTGAAACTACTGTTAAGTTTTCTGATATGGACATTACTGCGCATCCTGATGAGCATGAGACTCCAGATAAGTTTCAAGAGGAATGGGAGAAGTTTAAGCTTTGGCCACTTGTAATGAAGAACACTGAAACTGTAGAGCGTGCCTACTCAATGGCTTCTTATCCTGCAGAAGGAAGAGAGATTATGTTGAACGTGCGTATTGCAACTCCACCTTTTGATCGTGCTAAAGGCGGTTGGATGGATGTAAATCCTGGTATTGCTTCTTCTTATATTTTCAGTAGAAAGAAAGGTGATAAAGTAACAATTTCTGGTCCTTATGGGGAATTCTTTATTAACGAGTCTGAGTCAGAAATGCTTTATGTAGGTGGGGGGGCAGGTATGGCACCAATGCGTTCGCATTTGTACCACTTATTCAAAACCTTAAAGACAGGTCGTAAAGTTACTTATTGGTACGGTGGTCGTTCTAAGCGTGAATTGTTTTATTTAAAACACTTCCGTGACTTAGAAGAAGAATTTGAGAACTTTAAGTTTTACTTAGTTCTTTCTGAACCTTTAGAAGAAGATAACTGGAAAGTAAAAGAAGATATAAACAGTCCTGGTGATGGTTTCACAGGGTTTGTTCACAATGCTGTAATTGAGCAGTATTTAGAAAAACACGATGAGCCAGAAGAAATCGAATTGTATTTCTGTGGACCGCCTTTAATGAACAAAGCTGTTCAGAAAATGGGTGAGGATTTTGGTATTCCTGATGAGAACATCCGTTTTGATGACTTTGGAGGATAATCAAATTCTAATAAATTTTAAAAAAAGCTGTTACGAAAGTAGCAGCTTTTTTTCTGCCCTAATTTCAGGCATACTATCTTTGCAAAATGGTAGAATTATTAAGCGAACAAGAGCTTCATAACCTTGCGATGAATATCGTAGGTAAAGATCTTGAAGAACAAGGGTTTGAATTTTTAGGAGTTAATTCAGAATTGAAACGTAACCCACAATTTGTAGCTCTACGAGATAAGAAGCTTCATTTTGTAATAGTACGAGTTAAGAAGTATCCTGAAAATGTTTCTGAATACAACCCTGTTTTTATGCAGAAAATAAAAGAACATGCTGCCAAGTTTAATGCCAGAACATTTTACGCGGGAGTAGGCTTAGGTAGCGCTTCGGATTATGGCAAACCCGTTGAAAAAGGAAATGAGTATACGGTAATATATAACGGACTTCAAGAGATTTGACATATGCGATTTATTTATAGTTTTATTGTTTTTACATTAATGGCAAGTTGCAAGCCAGATCCCAAGTTGGTTGTGCTCTCTGGTCAGGCATTAGGAACTGGGTATCAGGTTCAGTTTTATAGTGCAGAGCGTTTTGAAGTAGCCAAACAGTTTGATTCAACACTTGCTGTTATTAATAAATCGATGAGCACCTATCAAACAGATTCAGATATTTCCCGTATAAATGCCGGAGATACTTCTGTGGTTGTGGATGCAATGTTTAAAGAAGTTTTAGAGCTGTCTAAAAAGGTGTATAAAGCCACTGACGGAGTCTATGATCCTACAGTAGGTATTTTGGTGAACGCGTATGGTTTCGGTCCAGAAAAGCGCTTGAATCAACTTGATTCAGTAACCTTAGATTCTTTAAAACAATATGTTGGTTTGAATAAGATCAGGATTACTTCCGAGGGGAAAATTCAGAAAGATAATAAGTCGGTTTATCTCGATTTCAACAGTATAGCAAAAGGCTATTGTATAGATCGTATAGGTAAAATGCTCGAGGCTAATGGTGTCGAAAATTATTTGATTGAATTGGGAGGCGAACTTCTTGCGCGAGGTCAAAACCTAGATAAACAACAAGAATGGCGTGTAGGTATTGAAAACATAAATGCACCGGTTACAGACCGTGATTATACTGAAGCCGTTTCACTGCACAATAAAGGGATGGCAGGTTCTGGTAATTACCGGAAATTTAGAATAGATTCTATTACTGGTCAACGATTTGTACACACTGTAAATCCTATTACCGGCCTTGCGGAAAAAAGTGATGTTCTTAGCGCAACAGTGATTGCTAATTCTTGTGCAGAAGCAGATGCTTTTGCTACTGCTTTTATGGCATTGGGTTTTGAAAAATCTAAAGCAGTTTTATATAAAACAAGCGGAGTAGATGCTTATCTAATGTACACGAGAACAGCAGAAGATAGCATTAAAATCTATATGTCAGATTCTTTTAAAGATTATTTAGTGCCTGTCAATTAATCAGACTAAAATGACCTGTAACGCGCTCGCCTTCGAGTAAAATTAGTTCAAACCAATAGTCGTCTGGTTTTAAAAGGGTACCTAAATAAGTGCCATCCCATCCGTTACTATTAGCGCCCAATTCTTTCAATAATTTACCGTAACGATTATAGACTCTTATGACTGCCCCGGGGTATTCATCCAGACCTATTAACTGCCACGTATCGTGATAACCATCACCGTTGGGAGTAAAATACCTTGGATAGTCTAGAATTAAAAAAGGCTCTGAAATGGTAGTGGCGCAGCCTTGTGTGTCTTTTACAGCAATAGTATGATACCCTCTGGATAAACCGGTAAAAGTTGTGTTTGTTGTATACGGTCCTCCGTCAATAGCAAACTCATAGGCGCCAGTTCCGGTAACTGTAATAGTAGCTTCGTTTCTGGGGTAGTTTAGTCCGGTAATTTCAATACCGGTAATCGTTGCAGCTTCAGAAGATCGTACTTCTGTAGTTTTTGTGTTTGAACAACCAAAGCTGTTATAGGCTGTTACGCTATAGGTTCCTGTTTGTGTAATTTCAATCTCATTTAATGTAGAGCCACTTTCCCCGGTACTCCACTCATAAAAATCAAAACCGCTATCAATGCTTAAGATTTTTGGATTGGGCGCATCAATACATAAATATTGAATTTCTTCAAATGTATAATCTGGAGACTCTACAACTTGAACTTCAAAAGATTCATCAGCAAAACAACCCGTAATACTATTAATGCTTCTTAAGAATACAGTTTTAGAAATAGCTTCTGTATCCCAGAGTAAAGGCAAGCGATTGGCATCATTATTTCGGTCAGCGTCTGTTTCGTAGAAGTACGTGTCAAAATCTTCAGGATTTAATCCATCTAAAGCTTCTTCTTCAATATTAGAAAGATCGAAAGTAAGCATCATATTATCATCCCGGCAATAGATAAGTTGTGCCGGCTGCACCAGAGCCGGACTGTTTTGATAGCTGATGTCAAATTCATCAAAAATAAAACAGTTGGTAGCAGTGTTTCTCACGAAAAAGTGAACAGTAGTTCCACTTAGCGGTACGTTAATATCCTGTATTGGGTTTTGATTCATTAGAGCCTCGATGGCAGATCTATAATAAGAGATGACCAGATTAGATGAAGTGTTAATAATACCTTCGTTGAGAGCTATTAGATCATAATTAACGATACCTGTGGCATTGCAGATATACAAGTCGTTGGGATTGTTGTAGGAAGGAAGCGGATTGACAATGAGATCAAACAAAGTTATTTCAGTACAAGGCCCAATTACACTTGAAACACGTGCGTAGATCCTTTGGCTGTTTACTTTTGTATTTGTGTAGGTTGTTGCGGGTATAGAATTTTGATTTAAGTTGGCGTCATTTAAAGTTTCGTGAAAGCTCACTCGTGAGTTAGGAAAGTTTCTGGTAATTGCTGAAGCTTGACTTAATAGATTAAAACGAGCAAAGCCATCTTCAGTACCATCATCGTCACAGGTTTCGAGATTCTGTGGTGTGTTAAAGTCTGGGCTTTGAGGTAGAACTGCTGTTCCATTCAAATTGATTTGAAATCCTGAAGCTCCGTGAGCTCTATCTAATAAAATATAGTATGTTTCTCCGGCTTGTGTGTCAAGTTCTTTTAAGTAACCATTGCCATTTGGACCGGGACCTTCAGATAAATCGGCTTCAGTGGCATTTAAACCCGTATTGGCACTAACTCCTGCTGCGAGTGGATTGGTGCTGCTGCATCTTATAGACATATCTAAATTAGCGCAATCACTTACAGGTCCATAAACTGCGAAATCGTAATCATCGGTTCCATTGTCTGGTATGACGTCAAAACCTAAAGTTCCTCCTTGATCAATTTCTACCCTAAACCAAACTGTTTGATTATTGAAGCTGTAACAAGGAGGTGCAAAATTACCTGGCAAACTGAATTCGTCAAAACCTACTCCTTGTGGTTCAATTCCAACGGGTGTATTTCCGCAAAGTAAAATAGCATCAGTACAATCATTTGCTTGGCTAAAAATCCAATTACTGAACGTTAAAAATGCAATAAGGATTAAGTAGCTTTTTTTCATAAAGATCATTTATAACACACCGGAAGAATCTCATCTTTTGCCAGTCTGTACCTGTCAATTTCTGAAGCAGAAAGTTTTTTAGTATAATCAACTTCTTCAACCTTAAAACCTATACTGCGTAATTTATCAAAATAATCTCTTCCATAAACACGTACGTGGTCGTATTGACCAAAAATTGCTGCGCGTTCTTTTGGGTCTGTAATCGTGTCATCTGCAAAAGTTGTTGCTCGTGACATTTCTTGTGGAATTTGCAAAACAGCCATTCCACCTGGTTTTAAAACCCTATAGAGTTCTTGCATCGCTTTAGTATCGTCTGATATGTGTTCTAAAACGTGATTGCATAAAATGACATCATAAGTATTGTCATCAAAAGGCAGATCGCAAATATCTGCTTTTACATCAGCCAGAGGCGAAAACAGATCGGTAGTCGTATAATCCAGGTTTTTCAGATTTCTAAAAAGTTTGTAAAATGCTTGTTCCGGAGCAAAATGTAGCACTTTTGCAGGTATCGAAAAAAAGTCGGTTTCCTTTTTTAAAAAAAGCCAAAGTAACCGGTGACGTTCTAAAGATAGGGTAGAAGGGGAAAGTACATTTTCGCGCGGACTCCCATAACCATAAGGCAAGAATTTACGAAAGGTTTTACCATCAATAGGATCTTCGTAACAATCACCTTTTAAGCTAAATGCTAAAAAAGGTCGTGCCACATAACTTAAACGGATCAATAAAGGTCTGGGAACGAGATTTAAAATTCGTTTAAAAAGACTTGCAATCATACTTTTAGGTCACCCCAATTTTCACCGGTTTTTATACGGTGCAATTGCATTTCTGAAATACCAAATTGCTTAGCTAAAACTTTTAGACGAGTACGCCTATTAGGATCAAGTAGTTTTTTCTTGAGAACTTTTGCTTCGGCATAAGAGAGTTTAGTATAATGACGCTCTCCAGAAGTACGCCTTTTTATATCTAACGGACTGGTTTTTTGATGCGCATAACGCTCTTTATGTGTTGCCCATTTTAGATTAGCTACCCGGTTATCTGTTTTATCATGATTGAGGTGTAAAACAGCTTTTTCGTTTTCACCGGGCGTTAAGAATGCTTTTGCTAAAAGTTTATGCAGATAAAAATTACGTCGCTTTCCGTTTGCTAGTTTTACGTTCACAGTAACATAACCATTAATGTGACCGCCTTTAATCAAATTCCCTTTAGGGTCTTTGCTATAGCTACGTACTCTTCCGTAGTTGGAAAGCCCTATTTTATAATCTTCCTCCCAGTTTGCTTCACTGTAGTCTATCCAAGTTTCTAACTGCATGGCACTTGGTGGTATTTTTGGTTAGTTGGTAATTGGTTGTGCTCTAAAAGCGTCTTCTTCATCACTGGTGACGCCTAAGGCATCATAAATATACTTAAAAGTTGAAAGAAGCTCAGGTTTTCCGTCAACTAAAGCAACATCGTGTTCAAAATGAGCACTAGGTTCATTATCACGGGTTGTAATTGTCCATCCGTCACGATGCTGTTTGATGCGATGCGTACCACGATTTACCATAGGTTCTATTGCTACAACCATCCCTTCAATAAATTTCTTTCCACGACCGCGTCTTCCGTAGTTAGGCATTTCAGGATCTTCGTGCATTGTAGCTCCTACACCGTGACCTACTAATTCGCGTACGATACCATAACCGTGATCTTCACAATATTTTTGTATTGCATATCCCACGTCACCTACGCGGTTACCAAATTTAAATTCAGCGATACCTTTGTACAATGATTCTTTAGTGATCTGGAGTAATTTTTTGGTTTCCGGTTCTACCTCACCTACTTCAAAAGTATAGGCGTGATCTCCGTAAAAGCCATTTTTTAAAGCACCACAATCTATAGAAATAATGTCACCATCTTCTAATGGATTGTTATTAGGAATCCCGTGAACGACCTGCTCATTAGGACTCATACACAATGTGTTTGGGAAATCATATAAACCCAAAAATCCTGGTATAGCACCGTGATCACGTATACAAGTTTCTGCGATTTTATCAAGTTCAAGTGTGGTTACACCGGGTTTAACTTCTGCTGCTAGTGCACCAAGGGTTTTAGAAACAATAATGGCACTCTCGCGCATCAATTCTATCTCTTCCCTTGTTTTAACTATAATCATGTCTCTTTTTTAGGAGGCACAAAGGTACAAAGTTTAGCTTATTAGATGGCTTTTAAATAGAAACTAAAACAGCATTAAATAGCACTTTAAAGACTATCAGGATTGTTTGCAATGGTTTTAAAGAGTTTAGCCTTTGCTTTGTAAAATTTATTAGTGATTTCAATCTGTTTTAATTGAGAATCTATGAGTTTTAATTCTCGCGAGTTTATGAGGAAGATTGAACTTTCACCTACTTGATATTTACGCTCTTCTGCAGTTAACATCGCATCATAATTAATTACTAATTCAGACACTAAATCATTTTGTTCTTCAAGGGTATTAAGTTCTGTGTTAACAGCTAAAATCTTATTCTTAAGTTGTAAGCGGGTATTGGTTAACTCGTATTCTGTGTCTCTCAATTTCAATTGAGCTAGTTTTAAATCACCGCGCTCTTTTCGAAGAAATAAGGGCATTTTAAAACGTAAACCGGCTTTATAATTTTGTGTATAAAATGTGTTGAGATCATCGGGCTCTGAAGTGATAAAATTATAGTTGACATCAATTACAGGTAAAAGCTTATTGCCTTTAAATTGTTTATCGATTTCTAAGCCTTGCACTTTATAAGAAAGCGAGCGCATTTTAGGATGTTCTTCAACTTCAAAATTTGCAAGATCAAAACCTGTGATGTTTAAGGTTTCATCAATTACAAAATCTAAATCTCTCTGCGGAAAAACTCCCGGCTGTAATTCAACAGGGATATTATTTCCCACCCATAAAAAATTAGAAAGTTCAAGTTTTTTTTGAATGAACTCCAGCTGAACTTCTTTCAGGCTCAACTCTCTGCTTTGTACACTTATTTTAGCTTCAGTGGTATCAATTAACGGAATGTCTCCGGCAAGCGCGCTGGTTTTAATTCCTTTAAATCTGATTATCGTATTCTCAAGAAATCGTTCATAAAGCCTTACTTTTTTATAAGCCTGAAGCCATTCAAAATACGCGACTGATGCATCATAAAGAATGGTGTTCACTGCGATATCGAGATCTGCTTTAGTTTGCTCCCGGTATAATTTGGCTTGTTTAAGGGTAGCCATACGTTCATTAATCCATAAGCCCTGACCTAAAGATGCCGAGATTCCCGCAGTGTAAAGACCATTTTCTGGTACTGTCTTCTGCGGATTTAAATAGTAACCATCATTTTGCTCAAACTGTGCTTTAAGATCAATACCATACCAAGTGGGGATTTTAAAAGTAGCATTAAGCAGATTGTAATACTCGGTCTCTTTAAAAACTTTCTGATCAAAATCAACTTCAACTTTAGGATCAAAACCACCGCGAGCCTTTAATAATTTTGCTTCACCGGTTTCACCTATGAGTTGCGCCTGTTTTGCTACCGGATGGTTTTGCTTTACCAGGCTCATATATTCTTTAAAGCTTAGTATTTGCAATTCATCTTCCTGAGCAAAAAGGCTAAAACAACCTGTCAAAAATAAAAGTAAAACTAGCGTGTTTTTCATTTCTTTTTAGTTTCAGGTGAGCTGGCAGGTGTGTAGTAATTAGGAGGGAATCCGTTGAGTTTTCGCCATAATTCATACCAAATAGGCACATCTTCCAGAAGAGCCAGTGTATTTGCTCCGGCTCCTATGCGCAATTCTTCTGGCCAGGGCTGTTCTTCTTCATCAGGAGCAAGTAATACTCGGTATTTTCCGTTAGCACTAATAAAGCGTTCAATAGCAACTACTTTACCTCCAAAGGTTCCGAAGGAGTTGTAAGGCCATCCGCTAAATACAATAGAAGGCCATCCATCAAATTGAATACGTACTTTTTCACCGGGATGAATCAATGGTAAATCTATAGGCTTCACATAGGTTTCTACGGCAATGTCAAAGTTAGATGGCATTATACTTACTAATTGCTGCCCTTCTTTAAATGTTTCTCCCAGACCACCTATAATGGCTTTATTGATGAAACCATCCTGAGGGGCACGTACATAATAGAGCGCATTACGTATCTCATAATTTGTGCGGCTATTCTCTAGTTTGCTTACCGCAGCTTCTGTGTCATATTGAGTAGAAAGCGCCGTAGCTTGATCACTTTGTGCTTTTGAAATTTTATCAGCGTAGGTAGCTTCGAGACGGTTAAGCTCAATCTTTGCATTTAAAAGTTCATTCCTGCTAGCAAGTAGTTTATTCTCTTGAGAAATTATTTTAGCTTGACTTTCCTGAAGTTTCAGTCGCTTTTCTTCAACATCTGTAACTGCTTTTAAACCTTCTTGCTGAAGCGCTAAAGTTCGCTCATACTGACGTTCTGCAATGCGTAAGTTTGTTTTTGTGGCCTCATAATCTATGCTATCACTTTTAATTTTTAAACCAGCCTGAATACGTTTGTTTTCGGCTTGTTGCAATTTTAAAGTACGCTCATTTCTTAAAGCTCCTATCTGGTTGCCTAAAGCATTTACTTTGTTCTTATAAGAGGCTACAGAACTTGTCTTTGCCCGTACCTGTTGATCTGTGCGCTCTATTAGGTTAGGGTCAAAGTACTCGTTTTTGATTTCGGTAATAAATAAGATTGTATCTCCTTTTTTTACAAAATCTCCTTCTCGTACATACCATTTCTCAACACGCCCGGGAATAGGTGATTGAATGGTTTGCGGTCTTTGCTCAGGAGTCAAGGTCGTTACATATCCAATCCCTGAAATGGTCTGCGTCCAAGGTAAAAAGAGAATGACGATCAGGATAACTGAAAACACTTTTAAAAAACGGTTGAAGTAGGTGTAGTGCTTTTTATTTAAAACCTTTTTAGAAGCTTTATAGCCCGAAATATCAACCTTTTCGTTCAGTTTATCGTGTGATATATTAAGCATAGCTTTTAGTTTAAGTTTGAAATTTTACCACCATCTAACCATAATGTGCGTTCGCAGCAATTTTGCCAAGCCCGGTCTTTACTGGCCACAATTACGGCCCAACTGTTAGACTTGTCAAAAATGAAATTAACGATGCGCTCTTTTTCTTCAGCAGAAAATTTAGTTAGAGGTTCTTTTAAAATCAGGACTTTGGGCTTGCGTACAATACTGCGCGCCATAACGATTTTATCTGCGATAGTACGAGATAATCGCTGCGCTTCAGGTTTAATCACAGTGTGAAGCCCTTTAGGCTGTTCTTTGATAAATTCTGAAAGCCCCATGTTTTTAACCGCCCAATCCACGTCTTTTTCAGGTACTGTAGGATCGCCAAAAGTAATGTTTTCTAAAATGGTTCCCTCAAATGGTGATTCTTCAGGGAAAGACTGTCCCAATAAAGAACGGTAATGATTCGGGTTAATCCCTTTAAACGATTTGTTATTGATGTAAAACTCACCGGCTGTAGGTTCAAGGATCCCTGCGATAATCTTTAATAAGGTGCTCTTTCCACTTCCGTTAGGACCATTGATCAGAAGATGCTCTCCTGGGTTCACAGTAAGCGAAATGTCTTTAAGAATAGTTTTATTGTCTGTTGTATCTACATAGCTGATATCTTTCAGTTCAAGAGTAAAATTATCTGTATCAGTAAAGGGTTTATCAAGATCTTGAGGCTCTAATTCTTTGTCTACAACCTGACCTACTTTTTCTAATGCAGTAAGTAAATCATAAAAATTCTCCAGTCCCAGAATCAGTTTTTCAACAGAATTTATAATGAGTAGAATGATGATTTCTGCAGCGACAAACTGACCAATATTCATCTGTTGATTGAGTACCAGAATACCACCTATTAATAAAAGACCGGCGGTAACAAGAACTTTAAACCCTATCATTTGCATAAACTGAATACGCAAAATTCTAAAGTGACTTTCTCGAGAATCAATATAATCACTAACTAGGGCATCATTCTTATTGATGGCAAGACTGGAGCGACCCGAAAGTTTAAAACTCACAAGCGTTCGCGCAATTTCCTGAATCCAATGTGCGATTTTGTATTTGTATTTGGATTCGCTAAGACTGGTTTGCAGTCCGGTATTTCCTGTAAATTTAAAAACCAGATAGATCAAAATGATCAGAAGCAATCCATAAAAAATAAAGAATGGATGGTAAAAAGACAGTAAGATCAGTCCAAATACAATTTGTACCAAAGCTGCCGGAAAATCAAGAACCAGTTTATATAATCCTTTTTGAATAGTAAGAATATCAAAAAAACGGTTTGCCAATTCTGGTGGGTAGTAATCATTGAGTTCGCTCATTTTTATCTTCGGAAAGCGATAGGTGAACTCAAAAGAGGCACGGGTAAATATTTTTTGCTGAATGTTTTCAACGATACGTATCTGCATCAATTGAAGCGCACCAACAAAGGCCACTCCTAATGTTACTAAAATAACGAGAATAATCCACGACGTGGTAATCTGTGCTCCCTGAATTAGGTTTACAATCGCCTGAATTCCTAATGGAAGCGATAAACTCACAATACCGGCAAAAATGGCGTAGTAAAGAATCTGAAGAAAATCTTGTTTTTCTAACTGCAGCAGACGTATAAAACGTTGCCAGGGCGTTAATGATTTATTATCCATAAAATTCTAGGAGTTTAATAAGTTTGATGTCAGGTGGATGAAATATTGAGAAGGGGAGGTTTTTGCTCCGCAATCTGTCAATGAAGTAAAATGATCTTTCAAAAAGTGTTGATGTAATGAACCTGCAAGAATGGTACTTGCAAGACTCGACGGGTAAGGATAACCCTCATTTACATCTGCGATCATTTCTTTGAGACGATTAGATAGCCTCTTATAAATCAGAAAATAACCTTCTTTGTTCTCGTCGTCAACTTCTTTAGTGAGATACGATTTAGAATATTCATTAATCACAATCTTATTTAATGCTACCTCATTAATATGATTAAAGGATTGATCTTCTTCTACTTCACGTGTAAGGATTTCTATTGCTTGATTAAGCTTGTGTTTAGGATCTTTGATATTTATAGTCGCAAATGCCAGTTGGTATTCTTTCCAACCCCAATACCAATTAGTAAGGTATATTAAGAATTTGTGCTTATTCTCAAAATACCGGTAAATAGAGCTCTCGTTAGACTGTATATGTTCACCCAGTTTTTTGAATGTAAAATTGTCAAAACCCAACTCATTGATTAATAGAATCCCGTGTTCTACTATACGTTTACCTAAATCTGAAGACTCAGGATCTTTTAAATAGATGCTTTCATTAATTGAGATCTTCAGGTTTCGAAGTAAATCATTCATAAAAAATATATTTATTCGCAAAAGTAATAGTAACACTATCAATTTTTAAAATTTTACGATTTTTTTAAGCTATATCGTTATAGTTATTTGATATAGTTTTTTATTTATAAATGATAATCGGTTGAAATTGAGTTGCTAATTAGTAGGTGGTTGTCATATCCTCATCAATAACGATTATAAAATCTGCTTGATTTAAATATTCTTCTTCAAGATTTTCTAATCTTTTTTGGGAAACGCTGCTAATAGTTGTGTAGTTAAGGTTAGGTTCAGCTTGTTGCAAATACCATAAAATCCCCTCGTGAAAATCACTATGATAGGAACCGTTGTAGTGAATAAATACGTGATCAGGCTTTCGATTTTTTAGAATAAAATATGCCATTGTCGCATCTTTTAAAGCTTGGGCCATTACGAGATTTGGAGAGCCGTGATCCCCCATCATTTTTAGGATCTCGCGATAGCGTGGTAATTGCGAATCAAATGGTATGGGTAGAGGGGCAATCCATTGTTTTTCTTCAGAAGGAAGACTGTCTAAAGCTTCAAAGCCTTGTTTGTAAACCATACTTGCATAACGTCGCGGAACATTCGTCGCGATAAATTTTAATTTTTCCGTTTTAGCAAAATCAACAAGCGGTTGATAATCTGTTTTATGATTTATCCAAAGTCGGGCTGTCGAGTCTAATTGTTGGAGGTCTATGTTATCATTTAAATAAGCATTGATTTGAGCTTGGTTATCAGCTTCAATCATTTCTGCACCCAGAGTAAGTTTTTGAGTCTCCAACAGATCTTTAGTAACCTCTAACTCTAACCAATGAGCGATAGGGTTGTCGTGTATTTCACCAAAAAGAATAACATCTTTTTTATGCTGAAGAGAGTCAAGCATCGTTTGATATGTCACTGAATTGCCTGAAGCATCAAACAAGGTGTAAGCTGGCTTATCCTGAGCGATAATCGAAACAGGAAGAAATACAGATGTTATGATAAGCAGAAGATGTTTGAACATGGCTCAGTTTTAATTCTAAAAATACAACTTTATGTAAAGTGAGAGTATGGGTAACTTAATACAGTTTAGTCGCAAAGGCCATAAATCGAAGCAAGATTTTAGCTTTACTGAGAGCTGAAATTATCTTGTCTGAATCTCTGTTTAAATCTTAATTTTTTAATTAATCTAAATCGCTGTTGGGTTGCCTATCTTTGCAACTCTAAATAGAAACAATGGCACAGAATTTTAAAGAGCTTGGATTAAGTAATGGTTTGATCAAAGGATTGAATGAATTAGGCATCGTAACTCCAACAGCAATACAAGCTGAAGTAATTCCTCTTCTACTGGAAAGTAAAACGCATTTGGTAGGACAGGCACAAACCGGTACGGGAAAAACTGCTGCGTATGGATTGCCTATTCTTGAGCAGGTAAACCCCAAACAAAAAAGCATTCAGGCGTTGATTTTGTGTCCCACTCGTGAATTGAGTCAACAGGTGGCAAAGCAGTTGTTTCGATTTACAAAATACACTGATAAGATTTTTACAGAAGCCGTGTATGGTGGAGAGAAAATAGATATTCAGATTAAAAATCTGACGCGACCTACGCATATTATCGTGGCAACTCCTGGGAGGCTTATTGATCTGCTTAATCGTAAAGCGATAGACCTTTCTCAGGTGGAAACCGTTGTTCTGGACGAAGCTGATGAAATGCTTAGTATGGGATTTAAGCAACAACTTGATGAGATTTTAGGATTTGTGCGGGGTGTGGGGAGCAAGTGGTTGTTTTCGGCGACAATGCCTCATGGTATTAAGCAAATTGTAAATGAGCATATGAATGCTGATGCGCATCGCATTCAGATAAGTAGAGATGTTGTAAATAAGAACATCGATCACAAGTTTTTACAATGCGATGAAACAGAAAAATTACCCATTTTGCTTGATTTTCTAAAAAGGAAAGGAGGAGAGCGTGGAATTATTTTTTGTAAGACCAAAGCAGCCACAGCAAAATTAGCAAAACAGTTAGCTGCAAAAAATATTGCTGCGGAAGCTTTACAAGGGGATATGTTGCAGAAAGAGCGTGATAAAGTGATGCGTGCTTTTAAAAATGAAAGTCTTCGGTTATTAGTAGCTACAGACATAGCTGCGCGCGGTCTGGATGTTCAAGACCTTACATTTGTAATTCATTACCAGATGCCAGATCAGGAAGAATACTATACACATCGAAGCGGTAGAACTGCACGTGCCGGTAAAGAAGGGCTTTCACTGGCACTTGTAACTTCAAAAGAACTGCGTATTCTTAGAAATTATGAGAAAGCTTTGGGAATAGGTTTTGGAGAAATTAAAAGCCGTTAATTCAATTAATAACTTTCAATAACCTTTTTTAGGTCAGCGCGGGTTAGTACTCCGCTCTGACGCCATACTTGTTTTCCGTCTTTAAAAAGCATTAAAGTGGGCACACCACGCACTTGAAATTTTTGAGCGAGGGTTTGGTTTTTGTCTACATCTACTTTGATAATTTTTACTTTTTCGCCCATATCCTTTTTCACATCCTCAAGAATAGGAGCAAGGGTTTGACATGGACCACACCATGTCGCAAAGAAATCTATTAAAACCGGGATTTCTGAATCTGTAAGGTTGCCAAAGCTTGTTTTCATACTGCAAAACTAGAAGTATTATATCGATTAGGAAAATGCTTTAACTACATCTTAATACTATGCTAAGATGTCTTGTTATACGCGTTAAAGGGCGTTAATACTTTGTATAGGGCTTCGCCTGCGTTGTAACTTGCAAATGAACAAATTAACAGACCACACTTAAAAAAAATACTATGGAAAAGAATAAAGAAAATGTACTGGTAGCTGGAGCAAACGGTACAACTGGAAAACAAATTGTTTCTTATTTAAAAGAGTCTCAATATTTTAATCCTGTTGCTATGGTGCGAAAAGAGGAACAGCAAGAGCAATTTAAAATTCAAGATATAGATACAGTTTTGGGTGATCTGGAAAAAGATCTATCTCACGTGGTTAAAGATATAGATAAAGTGATTTTTGCCGCTGGTTCTGGCGGTAATACCGGACCAGATAAAACCACAGCTGTAGATCAGGAAGGTGCAAAAAGCCTTGTAGACGCCGCTAAAAATGCCGGAGTGAAAAAATTTGTAATGCTTAGTTCTATAAATGCGGACAATCCTGAAAGTAGTGATAGTCTGCGCCATTATCTAGAAGCAAAAAGAAATGCAGATAATTATCTAAAGAAAAGCGGATTGGCTTACACCATTGTACGTCCAGGAACTTTAAAAAACGAAACCGGTACTCGTAAAATTGAAGCAGCAATAGACGTAGAACCCGGAAAAATTACAAGAGATGATGTGGCATATACGTTAGTGCACGTTCTTAATGATGATGTTGCTCAAAATGCCGTTTTTGAAATGATAGAAGGAGACGAGCGAATTGAGGATGCGATCAAAGCATTTTAAAGCAAATATTTTAAAAAATAAAACCCTGTATAGCGAGAGCCTTACAGGGTTTTGTTGTTTTACTCGATAATAACCGAGGTTGAATGCTTTGAGGATTGCTTCAAGGTGGTTTACTTTAAAAAGGTATCTCTAATTATCTAGTTCAGGTAGAATAAAACCCCAAAGTTGAGACTGCTGCGGCCATTACGAATGGTTTGGCCAACGTCATTTTGATTAAAAACATCAGTAACACCAGACTGAGCGTCATATTCAATAAATAAGATGGTGCTTCTATTTATTTCAAATTTATAGCCTACCCCCAGAGAAATACCAAAGTCTGTAGAGCTAAACACCTCTTTAATGTCCATATTCAGTTCAGAATCTGTAGCGCTCACTAGAAAGCCTGCATAGGGACCAAAGTGTAAATACCAATTTTTACGTGACCCAAAATGCCAGCTTGCCAGTAGCGGTAAGGTGACATAATTTAATCGGAAATCTGTGGTAATTCTATTGAAATTTTCGTCTTCGATAAAAGCGTCACTCCAGCCTTTATTATCGTAGATCAATTTAGCTTTAATTCCCCAGCTTTCGGAGAAGTAGTATTCTCCGGTTGCAGCTACGTTAAATGAAATACGTGAACTTGTATTGCTCTGCCCATCTGCTGTAGATACATTAGCCAGGTTAAGACCTGCATGTAAACCCATTTGAAAATCTCCTTGGCGTTGCGCGTTTATGGTGTAAAGTCCTAAAAAGGTTAGGGAAATAAAAAGTAAAAATTTATTCATTCAAAAAGTGTTAAGATGTGATTTCCAGGCATAATTAATTGTTTGTTATCCCGGGAATTAAAAATTGGTTAAATGATTTTTAGCAATCGGGAGCTAAAATACTAAAGTTTAGAGGTAGGATTTTATGGTTTTCCGTAATAAATATAACTTTTGACTGTTTGGTAGTACTAAAGTTTTATAACAGACTATAAATCAACAAAAAGAAGAGTGTTAAATTTTTAACTTTTTTGTACTTTGGATAAAATGTGATTATAAGTCAAGCAAATAGGAACGATTGACAAAAGAAGGCAATTCAATTATTAGGGCTTACGTACTCTAGAATACGCAAAGCTTACGATTAAGCCCGAAACCCGTATTGGCTATCCGTTTTATAGACCGTAGACTGCTTAGAACAGGAGGACTATTAATTTAAATTAACGAGATTCCCCCCATAATTTTAAATGACTTGTCTTGGCAAGAAACTAAATTTAGATTATTTTATCCGCTAAAGATTACTCCATTTATGTTCACGTTTATCGCTTCTATTCTTTTATTAATTCTGGGATATTTTACCTATGGGAAATTTGTCGAAAAAGTATTTGGAGTACGGGACATCGAGGAAAATACACCATCTCATACCGAAAACGATGGAGTAGATTTTATACCCTTAAAAAAGCAAAAAAATGCCTTTATACAATTGTTGAATATTGCGGGTGTAGGTCCTATTTTTGGACCCATACTTGGAGCTCTTTATGGACCTGCAGCTTTTTTATGGATTGTATTGGGATGTATTTTTGCGGGTGGGGTACACGATTACCTTACCGGAATGATATCGGTACGGAACAAGGGTTTACAACTTCCTGCGCTTGCTGCAAAATATATCGGCAAACCCTTTAGTCACCTGGTAAACCTGTTTGCATTAATACTGTTGCTACTGGTAGGAACCGTATTTGTAGTGGCACCATCAGAAATGATTAGTGAATTGCTAGGTGGTAGTCAGCAAACCCTGCTGATTATTACCGGGGTGATTTTCCTGTATTATACCGTGGCCACGATATTACCTATTGATAAAATTATAGGTCGTATATATCCTTTTTTGGGAGCTATGCTTTTATTTAGTGCATTAGCTATTGGGATCGGGATATTTTTTAGCAGTAACCCTATACCAGAAATTAATTTTGAAAACCTGCACCCCGATGCTATTCCCTTTTATCCGGTAATTTTTCTAACCATATCCTGCGGGGCGCTTTCGGGATTTCATGCGACCCAAACCCCTATAATTTCCAGAACCCTTAATAATGAGAAAGACGGGCGTTACGTATTTTATGGAATGATGATCGCCGAAGGGATTATTGCTATGGTTTGGGCTGCTGCCGCCATGACGATAACAGATCAGCAGGAAATGGCCCAACTTCTAGAAGTAGGAGGACCCGGTCTGGTGGTAAACCGTTTGGCAACTATTATATTGGGTTCTGTGGGAGGAACTGTTGCTGTGATTGGTATTATCGTATTGCCTATAACTTCTGGAGATACTTCATTTAGAGCAGCGCGAATGATTATCGCTGAATATATTAATCTGCCACAGAAAAAAATTAAAAATAGATTCGTGATTGCCATACCCATTTTTGCAGTTTCTTTTCTCTTACTTACCATTGTAGATTTTGAGATGTTATGGCGTTATTTTTCTTGGGCGAATCAGGTTACTGCGGCAATAGCACTCTGGACTGGTACCGCTTATTTGTATCAGAAGGGAAATTATTATTGGATTGCGCTGGTACCGGCAGTTTTTATTACCAGTGTGGTGGGTTCCTATATTTTTTATGATAGTGACTTAGGATTTGGCCTGGGGTTGACATTGAGTAAATGGATTGGTATTGGCTTTTCGGCTAGTTGTGCACTACTCATTCTTTTTGGGTCAGGCCTAAAAAAAGCTATGAATTTCAATTCAAAATAGAAACCGGCTACAGCTTTATAGGAGAATAGGCTTTTATTTTAAGTGGAGATGGCCCTTAGGTGGAGTATCAAAATCTAGATTTTATGAATATCTACGTATAGCCAATAAGCTATCAAAACAGGAATTTGCTAATACTGAATCTGTATTAGCCTAGGGTGAAAATTACGTTAGTGTTCTAGCTACGAAATAAAAAACGTAATACAGGAAACAATTAAGATCTGTAGCTACAGCTTCTAGCTAAGGATAAGTAGGTCTACTAATTTATAGTAGAGGCAGCGTTGTTTTTTAGGCAGTCCTTCTTAACTAGTGTAAAACAAAAAACCCTAGAAATCAGTAAGATATCTAAGGTTAGAGTACCCGGAATGGGACTTGAACCCACACGTACGAAGTACACACGGCCCTCAACCGTGCCTGTCTACCAATTTCAGCATCCGGGTTTATTTAATTTAAAAATACATTAAAATTAAAACCAACTGTTGCTTTGGTTTTGATTTGTGACTTGGCTGGGGCTCGAACCCAGGACCCTCTCCTTAAAAGGGAGATGCTCTGCCAACTGAGCTACCAAGTCGGTAATCTTAGTTCAATTCAAAACAATCTTAAAAAATAAAACCAGACGTTGAGATCTGGTTTGTATTTTGTGACTTGGCTGGGGCTCGAACCCAGGACCCTCTCCTTAAAAGGGAGATGCTCTGCCAACTGAGCTACCAAGTCTTTCCTTAAATGCGGGTGCAAATATACATCCATTTTTTTTATCTACACAAGACTTTTTATGATAAATTTGAATAAAAATAAAGAGGCAGTTATAGGCTTCTGAAAATCAGTAAATTTAATAATGAAAATATATTTAATTGGCTATATGGGATCGGGAAAATCTACTTTAGGGAAGATTTTAGCCCGAGAAAAGAATATGAATTTCATCGATTTTGATGAATACCTTGAAGAAAAAGAAGGAAAACGTATAGCTGACCTATTCAAAGAAAGAGGAGAAATCTACTTTAGAAAGCAAGAAGCTTATTATCTACAAGAGCTTTTAGATGGCTTTGATAATACAATTATAAGTCTTGGTGGTGGTACACCTTGCTATGGTGATGCTATGCAGCGTATAAAAGCCGCTGAAGGAACTTCAGTATATATAAATGTAAAAGTTGAAGAATTAACTAATCGTTTGTGGTCACAACGCGATCACAGGCCTGTGTTAAAACATCAGGATACACCAGAGAAGTTAGAAGAGTTTGTACGTAAGCATTTATTTGAGCGCAGTTTTTACTACAATCAGGCAGCTATAAAAATTAGAGTTGAGGGACACACAATAGCCCAATTGATAAGTGAACTCGACGAAAAACTATTCTAGTACCGCAGAATCATTACCCGGCTTAAAGCGCACCTTAACGCGTTCTTGTAAAGAAGTGCTAAGAGAAATTCCTTTAAAATCTGCTTTAACGGGATATTTTTTATGGTTTCTGTTGACCAGTACTGCAGTTTTGAACTTTTTTAGCGGAACGTCAAGAAAATGTTTAACTCCATAAATGAGTGTGGTTCCCGAATTCAAAACATCATCAATCAATACAAGGGATTTATCCTGATAGTCTTTTGATTCTAATGAAGTCTCAACAGTACCTTGTGGGGCCATTTTATTCATAGTCACTTTACAAAGTGTACAGTTGAGGTCGGATACCTCTTCTAGAATCGCTTTAAGGCGCTCTGCGATCACATAGCCGTTTAGAGTAATACCGGCAAGAATGATTTCCTGCTCGTCTACATTACTCTCGTAAATTTGATACGCAATACGGCGTATTTTATTTTGAATATCCTCATGATTGAGTATGGTCTGCACAGCAGTTTTCATCGGGTCGTTGTTGTTAATTTTTCAAAGATAAAAAAGAGTTCTTTGCCATCTCGCGGTTTTATAGAATTATAACACCGTTCTAAAGTTTTTATGCCGAAGTATTCAGAAAAAAGTTTTTGATACTCCATAAAGCTTCCTCCAAACGGAGGACCGTTTTCTGTTAATGGGAAATCAAAAAGCACCCCTGCTAGTTTTCCGTTAGGCTTTAATATATCAGAACACTTTTTAGCGTAGTCTGTTCTCAGTTCTGGCTGAAGAGCACAGAAAAAGGTTTGTTCAAGAATCAGGTCATAACACCCTGTATGGTCAAAGAAATTTCCCTCTATGAAATGAGAAGATGAAACTTGAGGTAAAGACTCTTGAAGTTGGTTTAAAGCAGGCCTAGAAAGATCAATCACCGTTACATTTTGAAAACCATTTTTAATTAGATACTGAGCCTCGTGACCAAAACCAGCACCCGGAATTAAAATCTTCAGACTTTTATTAGCAAGTTGATCAACATAAGTTTTTAAAGGCGTTGATATATTACCAATATTCCAACCGGTTTCCTGATTTAGATATCTGTTTTCCCAATATTCCTTATTTAAATCAGTCTTCAAAAAAGTCGTCGTTTTCGTGAAAATCGTCTAGGTCGCGGCGGTCTTTTTTAGTAGGCCTTCCGGTACCTTTTTTACGGTAATAATCCTTAGAGTATTTTAACAGATCTAATTTTTCAAGATTTTCTGCAGGTGTTTTATCTACACAATACAAACCTACCAGTTTAGCGCCAACTCGGCTGGAGGGGTGGGCTAAAACCTCAATAACATAGTTGATCTGGTTTTTTCTTACCTGTATGGTATCTGAAGGAAAAACTTCTCTTGAGGGTTTTACTGCAACATCATTTATTTTTACCTGTCCTTTTTTACAGGCATTTGTAGCGATAGAACGGGTTTTAAAGTACCGTATACACCACAAATATTTATCAACACGCATAATCTATTGCTTTAAAGCTCGTTTTTAACAATACAAAAATAGCGTAAAATTGTATCTTGCGCGACCTAAAAGCAATATGATGAATATGGTAAGGAATGTATTAGTGGCTGCTCTGGGCCTTTTAATTATTGTCTCTTGTAAAAAAGATGATGACGGAGGTCCAACAGTTGAACCTCCTCGTGATTTTGGTGAGGTTGCATTAGAGAGTCAAGAGATTTTTGAAGCTTTTTTAAGTACTCACTTTTATAACTATGAGGAGTTTGAAACTGAAGCTCAAGATTTTGATTATAAAATTAGGTTTGATACCATAAGTGGGGCTAATTCAGACAAGACATCTTTAATGGAGCAAGTTATCGTAAAAACTATAAAGCGAGGCGGTGTTGATCATAAACTTTATGTGCTTGTAGCCAGAGAAGGTGAGGGTGTAAAACCTCATTTTGCAGATTCTACCTTAGTCAACTACGAAGGGAATGTGCCTTATAAAAATAAGTTTGATTTTTCAGTGACTCCTGTTTGGGAAGACCTTGCTTCTGCAGCACCTGCTGCAGAACTGTACACGCAAACTCCTAATTATTTAGATGGTTTTGCTAATGCTTTACCGGAATTTGGCGTAGCTACTGAGGTTGGTATTGGTGCTGATGGTTCTACCACATATAGTAATGATTATGGGATAGGTGCTATTTTTATTCCAACAGGTTTAGCTTATTACAACTCTAGATCTGGTACTATTGCTCCTTACGAAAATCTTATTTTTAAAATAGAACTGATCGCATTTAAAGAGACTGATCACGATAGAGACGGAATACCATCCTACCTAGAAGATATTAATGGTAATAATTATGTGAATGATTTGGGAGATGATACAGATGGAGATCGAGTTCCTGATTATTTGGATACCGATGATGACGGTGATGGGACCCCCACCCGGGAAGAAATTAATTTAGATGAAGATGGAAACCTAATATTGCCATTTCCTGATAGCGACAATGATGGAGTTCCGGATTATCTGGATCCAGATATTAGCTAGATTCAAAATAAATACATAATAAAAATCCCGCTATTCAAATTGAATAGCGGGATTTTTATTATGTATTAAAGAGGCTCTATAGGTTTAGTGAAAAACTTAAGATCAATTGATCTGGTCTTGTGTCTATGCGGTCACCGCTTGTAATGATACCGTTGTTGTCTAAGAACTCAGCCTCGTTATCTCCAAAGCCACGTTCATAGCGTAAATCGATACCTATTTTACCTAATGCTAAACCAGCACCGATATTTAAACCTACCGTAAAATCATTTTTTACATCCCCTAAAGTGATACCGTCATATTCAGTATCTAAAATGTATTGAAATGCAGGACCTGCAAAAACATTAAGTGGACCTATTACTTCTAAACCTACTAGTAGTGGCATGTCTAGCTTTTGCATACTAAAATTATCATCCTCGTAAGTAGAGTTTAATTTTGTATAAACAAGTTCTGGTCGGAAATAGAGTTTTTCACCGGTACGACCAAAAACTCCAACGTGGTAACCAATATCACTACTGGGATCTTGGTAAGCGTTTTCTGCAGAGTCTGAAATATCTCCAGTTCCTCCGTAGTTAAGACCGGCTTTTATACCAAAGCCCGGGTCTGATTGTGCGTGCGCATAAGACACGACTAAAAATAAAATTCCTAAAAATACTTTTTTCATATCAAGTTAAGTTGTGCTCAAATTGAGCAGTTATAATTAAAAATGCCCAGCTAAAGACTGCTTAATTTTGGTTGATAAAAGCAAGCATTTTTAGGAATATATCTAAAAGTGCTTACTTCTTAGCTAGCACTTTATTAACGGCCTTTACTATAGATTTAGTATTTAGACCGTATTTTTCCATTAATTGAGCGGGTGTACCACTTTCACCAAAAGTGTCATTGGTAGCAACAAACTCTTGGTAAACAGGATCATTTTTAGCTAAAAGACCAGAAACACTCTCACCTAGCCCACCTAAATAATTGTGCTCCTCACAAGTCACAACGCAACGTGTTTTCTTGATAGAATTGAGAATTGCCTCGTCATCAAGTGGCTTGATGGTGTGTATATTAATTACTTCGGCGCTGATGCCTTTTTCTTCTAATTCTTCAGCAGCTTCTAACGCATGCCATACTAAGTGACCGGTAGCAAGAATAGTTACATCAGAACCTTCAACAAGGTGTAATGCTTTTCCTATCTCAAATTTCCCGTCAGCTTCGGTAAAATTAGGAACGCTAGGTCTGCCAAAACGCAGGTAAACAGGT
>Ga0207888_100131_pt1 | contig 49439 bp, 44 predicted proteins | sample LinPmetageLP43_FD_184055 | JGI IMG/M metagenome (GOLD analysis project Ga0207888, IMG submission 184055) | Marine viral communities from the Pacific Ocean - LP-43 (SPAdes) | ecosystem: Environmental > Aquatic > Marine > Oceanic | place: Pacific Ocean | collected 2010-08-27
GCGGCATTAATATTCCGCGTAAACCTCAGTCTATTCATTGTGTCTTTTGGTATTTTCTCTGGTATCGCTTACCTGCTGGACCCTTGGTTCCACAGTGTCGGTTTGAGCTTATTAGAAGCGTCAGGCTGGCAGGGCATTTATGAAGCACTGTATGCAACTGCCTTAGGACGCCTGTCTATGTTTAATCACACCATAACTATGGGCAGCTTTGTTATCGCGTTGATTGCCGCGCCGATTGTAGCTGCGTTGAGTTACTGGGTTATTGCCAATTACCGTAAAAGAATTCAGGCTCAAATAATGAAAATGCGCGTGGTGCAGGTTATTCGCGGTAGCCGTTTCTGGCAGATCTATACGGACTTTAGGGGGTGAGTATGAAGCGCAGTATCATTCGCTGGCCGGGACTGGCCGTTTTCGCCGGGTTCGTATTGTTGTTGGTCGCTATTTCCTGGTTGTTTCTGGACGCTATTATAAAAGTTACATTAGAGCACACGCTGGGAAGACTGAACGGCGCTGAAGTTAATATTGAGCGAGTTGAGCATAGCTGGGTACCTTTATCTCTGACTTTGGCCGGTATCCAGGTCACCGACCCTAATGCACCGAAAAATAACCGGGTACAGGTTGGTGAAGCTTCAGCGGACATCAGCCCTACAGAAATTGTGCTTGGCCGAACCTTAATTGAACAGCTGACTATGACCGGAGTTCGTGTTAATCAGCCACGGGAAAGTGAGGGTGACGTTTATGTCATGCCGGATCAGGAAGACGTGCAGAATTGGGCCAGTCAGTCCTGGGATAAACTGACCACGTCTTTACCTTCTGTGGACGATATTGTCAGCCAGGTTGATTTGCGTACAGAAACGGTGATTGATGAAGCCAAAGCTGCCTACGAGCAGCAAGAACAAGAGGTTAAAGCAGCTAGAGAAGCTTTGCCGAGTAAAGACAAAATAAAAGAATACGAAGAGAAAATTAAGCAAATTACCGAAGGCAAAGTAGAAGGCCTGGCTGATATTGCGGCGAGAAAAGAGGCTTTAGATGAATTAAAAGACTCGATTCGGGCAGACAAAGAAGCTGTCAGTAATTTTCGTGATGAAGTGAAGCAGGCGAAAGAGGTGGTGCAACAGCAAATAGCCGAACTTAAGAACGCCCCGGGTAACGACATTGACCGAATTAAGTCGTTTTTCAGTCTGGACGGAAGTGGTTTAGAGAACGTGACCGGCTTATTATTAGGGGAAAAAGCGCGGGAGTGGAGTAAGTACGTACTTCTGGCCTATGAACAGCTGGGGCCTATGCTGGCGCGTTCGGACAACTCTGCAACGGTAGAGCCTGTTCGCGGCGAAGGGCAGAGAATTTCCTTTGCTGATGACAACGCGCCGCCGGAGTTTTTAATTAAGAAGGCACGTACGGAATTTATGGTGAGCGGTACGGTTATTGATGTCGACTGGCAAAATATTACCCATCAGCATAATTTACTGGGGCAACCGACAACGTATCAGGCTCGTGCCGATAACAGCGACTTGTGGAATGCGTTTAATTTAAATGGTGAATTGTCGCTGACTGACCGGGGCATTGATGCGAAACAGCAATGGCAATTAAAAGGCGCAAAGCTGAACAACCTGGGGCTTAGTAACAGCAGCGAACTCAGTGCCAATATTTTATCGTCCATGATGGACAGTGACGGAACCGTGCTAGTTCGTGAGAATAAACTGGACGGCAAAGCCATGGTACGCATGCTGAACCTTGACTTAGAAGCCGAAGGTAGCAGCAAGCTGACCTCTGCGGTTGCGGGCGCATTAAAGCAGCTAGAGCGGCTAGATATTACCACCAACATTGGCGGCGATATTCAACGCCCGTCGCTGAGTTTTGAATCCGATTTAGATGACCAATTAGGCGATGCGTTGGCTCAATCAGCGATGGGCGAAGCCGACGAAAAACTGGCTGAAATAAAAGCGGATTTGACCGCTAAAGTGTCTGAGCAATTAGGCGGTCAGCAAGGTCTGCTGGAAAACCTTACTCAATGGGACAATGAGTCTGGTGAACAGAGCAAACAACTGGAAGAGCTGTTAAAAGCTAAGGTTGGAGACAGTCTTAAAGATAAACTCAAGAGCCGCCTGGGCGGCTCTTGAGCCCCGTCCGGGTTACTCTTCAGTTAGAAACTCGCTGAGTAGCCCGGCTTTTTGTTGAATAGAAAATAACCCGTTTAAATGTCCCCAGGGGCCACTAATTTCCTCGTATTGAACTTCTTTACCCATTTCTTTGAGTTTGCTTGAGGTTCGTTCTGCCATGTAGGGCATTAGCAGCAAGTCGTTGCTTGAAGGAAGGAATAAGGTTTTGGCGGAAATATTTTCAAGCCCTTGTTCCAGGGTTTCCTGATGACCGGCCACAAACAACTGGTTTGCCCGCACTAAGTAAAGAATGTGGTTTGCATCAGCCAAGGGCGCGCGCTCACGACTGGCTCCGTATAACCATTTTACTGCGGGCAGCTCATTAGTTACCGACTCCAGTCCTTTCTCTGGTAGAGTTTCCTGTTTAGGCACGGCCTGGTTAATATATTCTGGATGCATAGCACCGTGCGTTATAAGTGCCTGTGCCATAGTAACGCCGTCTAAAGGTGCGTCGCCGTCATAGTAATCACCACCGTTCCAGTTAGGATCCAGCTTAATGGCTTGTGCCCATTGTTCCAGCCCCATAATGGTCCAGGCGTCCAGTGAACCTGCGCCGATGACGGACACCATGCGTTCAACCCAGTCCGGATAAGCTGCTGCCCATTCAATGGCCTGCAATGACCCCATGGATGCACCAATCACCGCGTGTAATTTATTAATGCCTAAATCTTCCAGTAGTGCTTTTTGCACGTTCACAAAGTCGCGAATGGTGACTACCGGAAAGTCGAGTCCGTAGGGTTTTCCTGTGTCTGGGTTTATACTGGCAGGGCCTGTAGTAATAACATTAGGAAGATTAGGGTACGCGTTGACCAGCGAATCGACGCTGATAACGTAGTATTTGTCGGTATCAATGGCTTTACCTGGTCCAATAATGGTATCCCAGTAGCCAGCTTGTGGGTCATCTTCGCTGTACTTGCCGGCAGCGTGGCTGTTTCCGGAAAAGAAGTGAGTGATCAGAATAACATTGTCTTTAGCTTCATTGAGTTTGCCATAGGCTTCCCAGCCTACTTTTACATCTTTAATTGTTTCTCCTCCATGGGTGGTGTAATTATCCATGGTAAAGCTTTGTTTTTCGACCCACTGGTCAGCGCTTAGCGGTAAGCTAATGAGCAGCACCGCAAGGCTTATAAAAGTTGTCCATAGCCGTTTCATGATTCGTTCTCCTGTAAGTAATTCTGGTACTGCTCACGTAATGTATTTTTTACTAGCTTGCCGGTACCTGTGTGTGGCAGTTCGTCAACGAACACTACATCGTCTGGCATCCACCAGCGTGCAATTTTTCCATTTAAAAAACTCTTAATGTCCTCTTTCGATAAACTTTCACCTTTATTCAGTACAACCAGCAGCAGCGGGCGTTCATCCCATTTAGGGTGCTTTACACCAATCACGCAGGACTCATTAACGGCCTTGTGCTGACTGACAAAGTTCTCTATATCTAAAGAGCTTATCCATTCGCCGCCACTTTTAATCACATCTTTTTTACGGTCTACTACTTTCATAAAGCCTTCTGGGTCGATAACAGCAATGTCACCTGTAGCTAACCAACCGTCGGGAAAGCTACTTAAATCGTCATTACGAAAATACTGCGAGGCTATCCAGTGTCCACGAACTTGCAGTTCCCCGCGGGTTTCACCGTCGTTTGGCAAAGGGTTGTCTTCGGCATCGACAATGCGGTGTTCGATACCGAAAACCGGACGTCCTGCCGTTGTTTGTAATTTGTATTGCTCTTCTTTAGAGCGGCGAATAATGTCGGCTTGCGGCGGCACCGAATGAACCAAGGGGCCGGTTTCCGTCATGCCCCATATTGGCTGCCAGTAAACATCGTATTGCTGATCGTAAGTTTTGACTAATCCTATTGGAGACGCCGCGCCGCCAACACAAACGCGTTGCAGCGAAGGGACCCCCAACTCCTGTTCGGTTAAATAGTTGTGCAAGGTTAGCCAAATGGTGGGTACGCCCAAGCCTACAGTAACTTGTTCGTTGCGAATCATGTCAGCCATTGCCTCGCCTGATGTTCCGTCGCCAGTAAACACTAACTTACAGCCGGATAAAGGACCCGCATAGGGCGCTCCCCAGGCCGCGACATGATACATAGTGACCATTGGCATCAATACGGTATCGTTGCGTAAATCCAGCATGTCGGCACTGACGGTTGCCTGCGCGTGTAATACCATAGCACGGTGGGAAGCGAGTACGCCTTTGGGGTTGCCCGTGGTACCCGAGGTATAACAAAGCAGAGCTGCGCTATCTTCATCAACGTCCGGCCAGTCAAAGTCAGTGGACTCCTCTGATAAAAGATCTTCGTAGCAACGCACGTTTTTCAGTTGAGTCTCCGGCATATGGGCTTTGTCGGTCATAACCACATAGCCTTTGACTTTAGGTAACTCAGCTTCTATTGATTCTAATAGCTCGACGAAGCTTAAGTCGACAAACACCCAGCCACTGTCCGCATGGTTCAGTATCCAGGCAATTTGTTCGCCGAATAAGCGAGGGTTTACCGTATGCATGACCGCGCCGCTGCCACTTACGGCATAATAGAGCTCCATGTGACGGTAGGTGTTCCAGGCCAGGCTGGCAACGCGTTCGCCAGGCTGCACCCCCAATTTTTTCAGCGCATGGGCTAATTGTCCGCATCGTTGCCAGCAATCTGAGTAGCCGTAACGGTGAATATCCCCTTCCAACTGTCGTGTGACGATTTCCTGTTTGGGGTGGCGGTTTGCTGCAAACTTGAGTAAATCAATAATCTGTAGCGGTCGTTTCATCATATTTCCTAACATGGTCAAATCCCCTTACTGCCGGGTTACAGCATGAACAAGCCAATGGCCACGGCCAGCCCCATTAATGGCACCACAACGGTTACTGCGGCAACCGCCCAATAAGCCGCGCTGTGTTTCTCGTTACAAATGGCACGAATGGTCGTCACTACGTAACCGTTGTGCGGCAGCGAATCTAGCGCACCAGAAGAAATCGAAACAATACGGTGCAGTTGTTCCGGGTTAACGCCCGCAGCCATGTAGTGCGGCCCAACTTCGGGTAATGCAATAGCTTGTCCGCCCGAAGCAGAACCGGTTAAACCGGCAATAACACTGACAGCAACTGCGGCGCCCACTAACTCATTACCCGGTAAGCTGGTCATGGCAGTAACGGCGGCATCGAAGGCTGGAGTTATTTTGGCGATACTGCCAAAGCCGACTACCGCCGCAGTATTCCCAATAGCCACTAAAGCCCCTGTAGTGGCTTCATGAATCGCGGTTTGTGGTTTATGAAAGTGCTTAAAGTTTATGACTGCAATAGCAATTACACCGCCTAATAAAGCAACAATCAGGGCATTTTGTTGCAAGGTATCGTGAAAGGTAAAAGAGAGTCCCAGCACCACTAACAGTGGAATTAAGCCACTAATGGGTGAGGGCAGCTTGCGCTCTAGCAATATCGGGTCGCCTTCACGTGCTTCAAACTTCTCACCATTAGCTATAGCGCGATTAATAATCTTTCTTAACCACCAGTAGCCAAAGGTTGCCATTAATACGGCGACCACCAGACTGACTTCCCAGGCAGCATAAGGCGAAGTGCCTAGGTATTTAACTGGAATCCAGTTTTGAATTTCCGGTGATCCTGCTGAGGTCATAGTAAAAGTGACAGACCCAAACGCCAATGCGGCCGGAATAAAACGACGAGGTAAGTTGGCATCTTTAAATAAACTGAGCGCCATTGGGTAAACTGAAAAAGCGACAACAAATACGCTGACACCGCCGTAGGTTAGAATTGCGCAGGCTAATACCACTGCAAGGACAGCTTGCTTACGACCTAACTTATTGATTATCCAACGCGCGACACTGTCGGCAGCACCCGTATCTTCCATAAACTTACCAAACATAGAGCCGAGTAAGAACATGAAGAACCAGGCTGCGACAAAGCTGGCAAAGCCATCCATATAGGCACTGACGAAGTTAACATCGCCGGTCAGTAGCGGCACTCCGCTACACAATGCAACTATAACAGCGCACAGAGGGGCGCTGATAAACAGGTTCATCCCTCTTAAAGTGAGTACGATAAGCAACACAAGGCCGCCAACCAAACCAATCATACTTAACATGAGTTACCTCGCAACGAAAAGAAAACGGGCCATGCTCTGAATCGCTGCATGGATGTATTGTGCGTGATAAAGGGATTTGACCCTATAGTACTATGGTACAGATCACAATCTTAACAATTTGCGCTAGGTTAATAAGCAGCCATGACTCTGAAACGCTAAATTGCTGTAAATACAAATAACAAATACAACGACATTATCTGTCAGGGGAACAACCATGAAACAACCCAAATTTCAGAAATCACTAGTTGCTGCAGCGGTTACAACGCTGCTTAGTAGTTCTGTGGTTCTGGCGCAGCAGAGTGAAAATGCCGCAGTTGAAGATGGCAAACTAGAGCGAATTGAAGTGACCGCACGCCGTACCAACGAGAGCTTGCAGGAAGTACCAGTTTCAGTCAGCGCTTTTGGCGAGCAAGAGCTGGAGCAAAGTGGCATTGAAGACATTACCGAGCTGCAGTTTAAAATGCCAAATACCACTTTTCAGGTCAGCCGGGGCACTAACTCTACGCTTACGGCTTATATTCGGGGTATTGGTCAGCAGGATCCGCTTTGGGGATTCGAGCCTGGCGTCGGTATTTACATTGATGATGTCTACGTCGCCCGGCCTCAGGGCGCTGTATTAGAAGTACTGGATGTGCAGCGTGTGGAAGTTTTGCGTGGACCTCAGGGTACTTTGTACGGGAAAAACACCATTGGCGGGGCGATGAAATATGTGACTCGCGAGCTAACTGGCTACAATGAGCTCGAAATCAAAGGCACAGTGGGTACTCATAATCAGCGTGATTTAAAAGTATCAGGTCAAACTGCGCTGGCAGATAATTTCTTTATTGGCGGTGCTTTTGCGACGTTAAATCGTGACGGTTTTGGCGAATTCGTTAATACCGGCGCTGAGAACTACAATAAAGAGTTAGTAACCGGGCGTATTAATGCCAAATGGCTGGCTTCCAGAGACGTTTCTGTGAAGTTTGCCGCAGACTGGACACAAGATGACTCGAACGCCAGAGGCGGACATCGCTTACAACCCAGTTTGTTAAGCACAGAACCTGCATTGGACGATGTGTTTGATTCTTACACCGCAATGCCAACTGATAACAGCGTTGAAACCGAGGGATACTCAGTAACTGTCGATTGGGATATTGATAACTCCTGGGCGTTTAAATCGGTGACGGCATATCGTGAAGGCAATACCGACACAAATATTGATTTTGACTCGACGGTGAACCCGGTCTTATTAGTGCCTGCAGTTTATGAAGACGAACAAACTACGCAGGAATTTCAGTTAAATTACAGCAGCGATAGATTTAACTTCATTAGCGGACTTTATTTTTATGAAGGTGAAGCTTGTGGTGCTTTCGGCACCGTACTGGGTTTACTGGATTTAACTATCGATAATGGAGGATGTGTAGATACCTCAAGCGCTGCTTTGTTCGGGCAGGGAACTTATCAGATAGATGAGCAATGGGCTTTAACCCTGGGTGGTCGATACACTCGTGATGAGAAAGATGCTGATGTCTTCCGCTATACGTATGCTGGCGTAAAATTTTTGGATCGGGGTGATTACTCAGCTGATCCAATTGCTGTGAACTCGGACTTCAGTACAAAAGCAGACTGGAGCAAGTTCTCGCCACACGCCAGTATTCGCTATCAAATGGATCCTAACCTGATGTTTTATGCCAGTTACAGCAATGGTTTCAAATCGGGCGGGGTTGATATGCGTGCGGACGTGTCGCTAAACCCAGACGCTCAAAACCCTTATGACCCAGAAGTAGTCGACACTTATGAAATTGGTGTGAAAAGCGAGCTGCTTGATGGTCGTTTGAGGCTGAATGCTTCAACCTTTTACTCCGATTATCAGGATATGCAGGTAACGGTTCAGCGCGCTGTTCCCAACGGTGTGGCTTCACAGGTATTGAATGCGGCGGATTCAACTGTGAAGGGGGTAGAGCTGGAAAGTAGTTTTGCTGCAACATCAACACTGAACTTTACGGGTTCCATTGGTTATATTAATGCGGAATTTGATGAAGTTGCGTTCTTCAATCCAAACACTCAGCAAGTCGAAGATGTTTCAAATCGCTGGTCATTCCCCAATACGCCAGAGCTAACAGCCAATCTTGGTTTCAATCAGGAGTTCACTTTATCAGGTGGGGCTCTCGTCTGGTCAGGCGCTGTGTCTTACCGAGATGAAACTCAAATATTTGAAGAGCCGTCGCCGCTGGATGAGGAGTCTTATTCATTGGTAAATACCAGTTTAGTCTGGTACTCAGATTCGTCGAATTGGACGGTTGGTTTGCATGCAAAAAATGTGTTTGATAAAGAGTATCGCTTATCAGGATACAACTTTGGCTCAACCTTTGGAGAAAATATTGTGACTGGCTATTACGGTAATCCTCGTACTGTATCGCTATCAGTTGGTTATCGTTTCTGATGCTTTTGCCAGCGCTACTGTCTTCATAGGTATCGCTGGCTTTTTTCTTCTAAGTCGATAGCATGGTCATGAAACAACCAATAACGTTAGCAGGAAATATGGCCAGAGCAATTATCGCTGATGATCATCCGCTTTTTCGAGCGGCAATGAAGCAGGCACTCAGCGACAGTTTAGAAAGCGAGATTATTGAAGCTTCCAGCTTTTCTCAGTTGGAGCAATTACTGTTGCAGTTTCCCCAAATTGAATTGGTTTTTCTAGATCTTTCTATGCCGGGTAACCGGGGACTCACTGGACTCACTGTTTTACGAAGTCAATTCCCCGATATTCTGGTCGTTATTGTTTCCGCGAATGAAGACACCCGAGTGATACGTCAGGCAATGGCACTGGGCGCCAGTGGCTATATTCCCAAATCGGTTCCATTGCCTGAATGGCAAACGGCAGTGACCACCGTTTTATCGGGAGACAATTGGTTACCGGAATCAATGCGTACCGTGAGTTTAACCGAGCCTGATGTTGAAATGAGCGATTTTGCCAATAAGCTGGAGCAATTAACGCCACAGCAGTTTAAGGTGTTACAGTGTATCGCTGATGGCCTGTTGAACAAGCAAATAGCCTACGAGCTTGGCGTTCAGGAAACGACGATCAAGCAACATGCATCAGCTATTTTACGCAAACTAAAGTGTGTTAACCGGACACAGGCCGGCATTCTCTTCCGGCAAATGTTAGATACGCCGGATACGCTTGAGTAACCGTTTCAGAGCCCCGCTTTTCAGTGGTTTGGGAATAAAGTAAGCGTTGGCTTCTAATGCCTGTTCTCGCAGAAACTCATCAGGGTCAGCTGAATTGATGATAGCCGGTGTATTACTCTCCCATAGTTTTCTGATGCTAACGACTAATTCAATTCCTGTATTACCATTGTCTAAATGATAATCGGCCAAAATAAGGTCGCAGGGTGGGTGTTTTTTAGCTTGTTTTAAGTTGCTTGCGGTCATGGTTTCGGCACCCCAGTCGGTCAATAAACCGGCCGTTGCTATTAATACACCAGGGTCGTTATCAATGACTAAAACTCGCATGCCTTCCAGGAGTTTCTCGTCAACGGCGTCATTTTTTATAACCACTGGCTGGGGTTCTTTTTGCCAGCCGGTTATTGGTAAAGTCAGATTGAAAGCGGTTCCTTTATCCAGTGTGGACGACAAGCTCAAGTCAATTTTTAATAGCCTGCACATGCGTTCCACAATAGAGAGGCCAAGCCCGAGGCCAGGGTTGTCTCCGCTGGACTGCAATTGATGAAACTCGCGGAAGATGTCTTTTTGCTTATGTTCAGGAATACCCGAACCGGTATCGATAATACATATTGTCAGGTGTTGCTGGTGTCGACGGAAGCCTAATACGATACGGCCCTGTTGGGTATAACGCAAAGCGTTAGAGAGCAGATTTTGAATAATGCGGTTGAGCAGCTTCCGGTCGGTTTTTACCAAAGCTGAACTTTTGTGGTAATGAAAACGAAGTTGTTTCTCTTTTGCCATAGCCTGATAACGCTCAACTAATGGCAGCAAGGCCTGATCAATAGAGAATTCCTGATAATCAGGCTTCAGATTCCCCGCATCAAGTTTTGTCATATCAAGCAGCATGGTGAGTAATTCTTCAGCGTGATCAAGAGAGCGCTGAATATTGACCGCTAAAGGTAGGTATTCATTGGGTAATCTGGACTGCAACATCTCACAAAATAGACTGGCGGCGTTAAACGGCTGCATTAAGTCGTGACTGACGGCTGCGAAAAAACGAGATTTACTCTCGTGAGCTTTTTCTTCTGCTTGTTTAGCTGACAACAGTTGCTGTGTGCGCTCGTCAACTCGCTCTTCAAGTTCCTGATTGATTTTCTGCAATTGTTTTTGTGCTTCCACTCGCTCAGTGATGTCACTATACGTTGTAACGAAACCACCTCCAGGCATTGGGTTGCCCTGCAGTTCGACAGTTAACTCACCTTGTTGACGCTGATAATGATAGGCACTGCCGGTACGTAGAAAATTAAGACGTTTCTGAATTTCGGTTTCCACGTCACCATTTTGTGATGTGCTAAGCAGACCGCGGCGGGCGTTATAACGCAATAGCTCTTCAACCGGCATACCGGCCCGGACCAGACCCTCAGGGTAAGCAAATATTTCCAGATAACGCCTATTCCAGGCGACTAATCTGAGTTTTTGATCGACGACGCTGATACCTTGCGGAATGTTTTCCACTGAAGCTTGTAACAGCTCGCGGTTAAACTGATAAAGCTTGGAGGCTTCAGTGGCCCAGTCAACAACCCGGGAGACTGGAAATTCTTGCTGCTCAGATACGGTATCCAATAACAAACGACTGGCCGAAGTTCCGATAACCGCCGACAGTTCGCGCTCAATACGTACTAGCATCGGGGCTGGCACCATGGACTGGCCTTCTGGTGTTAACAAATCCATCCTCAAGCGTTGTTGAATAGCGGCCAGCTGTTGGTCGTCATAAAACCGGGACAACAGCGAGCGTAACCGTGCCCAGGTAAGGCTGGGTTGTTGTTCATAGTCGTCGCTGCTTTGAATACTCTGTGCTTCGGGCTGAACATTTTTGCTAATTAACGAAAATAACCAAAAACAGATAAGGTTTGCGCCCAGACTTATCAGAACGCCATTGGCAATGTCGATATCGGTAACCTGTGGTTGCCGGCCAATGGATGGCACCAGTAATAGGATGATCCAGAGGGCTGTGCCGACTCCTAACCCCGCTAACACGCCGGTTTGAGTTGCATTATGCCATAATACAGTGGCCAGTATTGCTGGCGTCAGTTGTGCCAGTAAAGCCAGAGACAGAAGGCCGGAGTTGACTAATGGCATCGACTCAATAGTAGCCTGATAGTACAAGTAAGCCATAAACATGACCAAAATCATGGTCATTCTTCGAATAGAGAGGATTCGGGTGGGGGTGAAACTGAACTGGCGTAGCTTCTGTCGGGTCATGCGCAGCCAAATGGGCATGACAACATCGTTAGAGACCATGATACTCAATGCCAGCAAGGCAATAATAACCATACTGGTAGCGGCTGATAAACCGCCGATGAAAGCAATCAGAGTGATATCCGGGCGATCCATCATTAATGGAATAACCAGCATGAAAGTATCTTGGGTAGCCAGCTCAGGAGCCAGATGTAAAGCGCTTAAAGACAGAGGTAATATAAAAAAGTTGATGGCAAATAGGTACAAAGGAAAAGCCCAGCGGGCCGTTTTTAATTCATCTGAATGGGTGTTTTCGACATAACCAACGTGAAATTGACGCGGTAGAGAAAACATTGAGAGTCCGCCCAACAACATATGCACGGCGAAAACATAACCACCGTATTCTCGTCCCGCTAAAACATCTTGAGTATGTTGCGTTTCAAAGCTTTTTTGGAATAGATCTGTAAGGCCGTCGAATACGGTATAGCTGGCAAATAAACCCACAATAATGAAAGCGGCGAGTTTCACCAGCGATTCGAAAGCGATGGCGTCCATTAAACCTGAATGCTGCTCTGCCAGACTCAAGCGACGTGTACCGAAGAGGAATCCGAAACCGATCATGGTTAAGGCAACCAGAAAGGATAAATCAAATATCCATGAAGGGTTAGTATCAAACCCAGTAACAGTGGCAAAGCTTGAAGTAACCGCTCTGAGTTGTAGAGAAATATAAGGCACAACAGCAATAAAGGCTGTAATAGCGACAATTCCGGCCAGCACAGGAGATTTGCCATAGCGCGTTCCGATAAGATCGGCGATTGACGTGATATTTTGGTGTTTACAGTAGTTGAGCAGTTTCAACTGTAAGCTGTGGAGCAGAATAAACACGATAATTGCTCCAACATAGGTTGGCGCAAAGGCCCAGCCGTAATAAGCAGACTGAGTGATAGTTCCAAAAAAAGCCCAGGAAGTACAATGTACGCCTTGGGCTAACGAGTAACGATAAGGCTTTACCCGGTTTGATGCACCGCGGTCACCACGATAGGCAATGCTGAATAGAATCGTTAAATAAGCAATTGCAGCAAAAACGGTGACTTCGATGCTCAACATAGTTAATGATCCTGATGATCCCGGAAAACCGTCAACGACCAGTTAAATTTAATTGCGCCCAGACGAATGAGCAAAGTGGAGGTCATGCCGGCGGCTAGTGCAATTAACGGTTGATAGGGGACAAGTAATACATAAACAGACGCGCCTATTATGCAAGTCGTTGCGTACAGTTCGCTTTTTAGAACCATGGGGATGTCGCGCGCGAGTACGTCGCGGAGCATACCGCCGAAACACGCCGAGATCGTACCCATAATAATGGCAATAAAAGGCGGAAAACCTGCTGATAGGGTTTTCTCTGCTCCCATCGTCGCGAAAAAGGCTAATCCGAAGGCATCTGCAACCATTAACGTATTCATTGGTATGTAAGCTTTAAACCTCAGCCAGACAATGGTGAGTAAAGCCGCAATGATAATGGTATAAAGATAAACAGGGTCATGGGTCCAGAAGACTGGCAATCCAAGAATGAGATCGCGAGTTGTACCTCCCCCGATAGCTGTCGCAGAAGCTAAGATCAATACGCCAAAACCATCCATTTTTTTGCGAAACGCTAATAACGTACCGGCTACCGCAAAAACCGCGACACCAGCATGATCTGTCCAGTAAAATATTAATTCCATGAGTCATCAAAAAGTAGCAATGGTATAACTTAGTTTGTCATTAACCTTTATTGATTCCCAGCACAAATTGATTGGCTATTTAGACTTCATAATTTTATGATGGCATCAATTTAAAAGCTGCTGTTGGGCTAAGGATCAGCGAGAATGAGTGCAACCGAGTACACGACAAAACATGTAGTTGATGATCTCGTTAGTAGCTACCAACGAGTTCCAATGTTAGTGATCGCAGCGCATCCTGATCGATCCCGGATTGGTGAACGCGCAGCATTAATGGATTTGTACAGTCAGGGTAGTGACTACTTAAGCCGGGTTAAGCCTGAATTCTCAAAAAATGGTAATGCTGGCAGAGCACTGCTTGATGAGTTTATCAGCCGTTCACCTATCATTTTTCAGCGTGAGTCAGATGATCGTATTAAGCTAAAAGCGCATAGCACAAAAACGGCAGTTACTATTGCCGGGCGCGGTGCTCAGGACGAATATATTCTGAAAGAGAGCGATCTGGATAATGGTGTCGTTATCGGCTTAAACCACCGCATCGTTTTACTTTTAAAATTGTTACCACTGCAAGACTCCTCGGTCGATGACAACGATGTGTTGTTTGGTATTAGCTCCGATATTCGAGCCATTCGGGATCGTGTTGCCCAACTGGCGGAGATGGATCTACCGGTTATGATTAGAGGCGCGGCCGGTGTGGGTAAGCAGCAGGCGGCTTATGCAATTCATCAGGCCAGCGAACGTCGGGAGCAGCCCTTTATCAGCGTCAATCTGGCGGCAATACACGATGCTGTGGCGGAAGCTGAATTATTTGGTAGCTATCGTGGCGGTAGCCGGCAACCGGGTTATTTTGAACAAGCGGGTGGCGGAACTATTGTACTGGAAGATATCGAGGATGCTTCGCCAAGCGTGCACCGTTTGCTTTATACCGTTTTACAAAGCAAATCGGTTGTTCCTGTGGGAACAGAGGAAACGCTGCCAATAACCTGTCGCATTATGCTGACCAGCCATCAGGAATCCAGTAGCTTTGAAGAAAACTCGACGCTATCCATGCTGATTGAGAAGCTCTCGGCTTATCAGTTGTTCATACCGCCTTTAACCGAGCGTCGTGAAGATATCGGTTTGTTATTTGACTACTTTGTGCGTGAGCAGTGGCGCAAGCTTTACGCTGACCGCTCTCACGATGTCAAAATTCCTGGTGAACTGATGAGCCAGCTGCTGACCTTCCATTGGCCGGGTAATGTACGGCAGTTGCGAAATGTCGCACGTCAGGTCGTCATTGACAGCCGTGAGCAGGAGCAACTGCATCTTGATCCGCAACTGTTATCGATGCTGAAGCCAGCTACCCCGGGGTATGGTGAAGATGAAGCCGCGGTTCATCGTAAACCCAATAGTGTCAGTAGAGATGAGTTACTTGAAACATTGCGCAACTGCCGGTTTGAATTGCAGGCAACCGCAAAAGCTCTGGGCATCTCCCGGGCATCGGTGTATCAGCTTATTCAGCGTTTTGAAGGAGTTCGGACAGCGCAGGATTTGTCCGAAGAAGAAATTAAAAAGAGTTATGAACAGAACCGTTCCGATACCGAAAAAATGATGTGGGATTTGCAGGTCTCTCAAATAGGTTTACGGCGCAGGCTGAAAAGTTTGGGGTATGATATTTGATAATACTGAGCGGCGTTAAACTTTCTGATAGTATAGCCGCCTTAGAAAAACTGAATTGCATTCTGGAGCAACTGTCCCCATATCGTGAGATGGTTATCCGAAATTTAATAATAAATTTAAATTAACTGAGGAAATTTTATGGACTTTTTTATTAGCTCAGCATACGCGCAAGACGCAGGCGGCGCAGGTAGTGGTGGTATGGAACTGATTTTCATGCTGGTCATGTTTGCGTTGATTTTCTACTTCATGATTTATCGTCCACAGGCGAAGCGTGTTAAGCAGCACAAAGAACTGATGGGTGCTTTAAGCAAAGGCGATGAAGTGCTGACTCAAGGTGGTTTGGTCGGTAAAATTACCAAAGTAAGCGAAGACAAAGACTTTCTTGTTATCGCTTTGACTGATGAACTTGAAGTAACCATTCAGAAAGGTTCTGTGACTTCCGTTCTTCCGAAAGGAACAATGAAGTCTCTCTAATCTCTGACATTAGAAACAGGGGCACGACGTGTTAAATAAATACCCGTTGTGGAAAAATCTGCTGGTTATTTTTGTCGTATTGATGGCAGCGCTTTATGCGCTGCCAAACATTTACGGTGAAGATCCAGCAGTTCAAGTTTCCGCAAACCGAAATGCGACCATCGACACCAGCACCATGGATCGCGTAAAGAGCAGTCTGGAAAACGTTGGCATACAAGCTAAAAGCATTGCGTTAGAAGAAGAGCAACTCTTAGTTCGACTTAACTCCGATGATGAGCAGTTAAAAGCCCGGGAGAGCATCCTGGATAGCTTAGGTGATAACTACATAGTCGCTTTGAACCTGGCTCCTGCAACACCTGAATGGTTGAAAAGTGTCGGTGCTCAGCCAATGAAACTGGGGCTGGATTTACGTGGCGGTGTGCACTTCCTGATGGAAATCGACATGGACGAAGCGGTCCGCAAAATTGTCGATGGTATGAAGGACACAATTCGTGCCGAACTGCGTGAAGAGCGCATTCGTTACAGTGCGGTTCGCGTAAACGACACAACCGTTGAAATTGAGCTTCGCAATGAAGAAGCCTATGCACAGGCTGCCGAGTATCTGGATGGTCGTTATCAGGGGTATACCCTGTCAGAAGATGACGAAAATCAACTGCTGCAGTTGCAAATGAGCGATCAGAAACTTGCCGAAACTCAGGACTACGCCGTCTCTCAGAATATCACCATTATGCGTAACCGGGTTAACGAGTTAGGTGTTGCTGAGCCGGTTATTCAGCGTCAGGGGTCAAACCGCATTGTGGTGGAACTGCCGGGCGTGCAGGATACGGCACGGGCAAAAGAGATTTTAGGAGCGACAGCAACGCTGGAGTTCCGTATGGTTGATTCTGAAAATGATGTGCGTGATGCACAAAATGGCCGCGTACCTTTTGGCAGCGAATTAATGCCTATGCGGGACGGCCCGGATCAATTGTTGAAAGAAGACGTCATTCTAACCGGCGACCACATTGTTAATGCGGGCGTTGGTTATGACGAGTACAACCGTCCACAGGTTAACATTACCCTGGACGGGGCTGGTGGTAACAAAATGTCTTTAGCGACTAAAGACAATGTTGGCCAACCTATGGCAACCGTCTTTATTGAATACAAAGCAACGGATGAACGTGACGCAGAAGGCAATTTACAGTTCACCAAAAATGCCGAAGTTATCAACGTAGCGACGGTGCAGTCGCGGTTAGGTAGCAACTTCCGTATTACCGGTGTGGGCGCCAATGAAGCTCAAAATCTGGCGTTGTTATTACGTGCCGGTGCACTGATTGCGCCTATCCAAATTGTTGAAGAACGTACCGTGGGTCCAAGCTTAGGCCAGCAGAACATTGACTCTGGTACCCAGGCTATTTTCTGGGGCTTTGTGTTAGTTCTGGCCTTCATGGTGCTTTACTACAAAAAATTTGGCTTAGTCGCAAACTGCGCATTGGCGGCGAACCTGGTGCTTATTATTGGCGTAATGTCGATGATTCCGGGAGCAACACTGACCTTACCGGGTATGGCAGGTATTGTACTGACGGTGGGTATGGCGGTAGATGCTAACGTACTTATTTTCGAGCGCATACGCGAAGAAATAAAAGCTAAACGGAGCCCTCAACAGGCGATTCATCACGGTTATGACAGTGCCTTATCGACCATTGCTGATGCGAACGTTACAACGCTGATTGCAGCAATCATATTGTTCGCTGTTGGTAACGGTCCTATTAAAGGCTTTGCTATCACTCTTGCTATCGGAATCATAACATCTATGTTTACGGCGATAGTTGGAACCCGTGCCATTGTTAACTCAGTTTGGGGCGGCAAAAAGCTGTCTAAACTGTCTATTTAGGGGGAGCCATGCAAGAGATTATTAAAACCGATGAACGACTTCCCTTCATGCGCTTTCGCGGAATTATGGGCATCATCAGTGCGTTATTGGTGGTGGCGTCCATAGTTTCCTTGTCAGTCAACAAGCTTAATTTCGGGTTGGATTTTACTGGCGGAACTTTGCTTGAAGTCGGCTTTGAGAACGCGGCTGATTTAAGCCGTGTGCGTGGTGCACTGGATGATAGTGATTTCAGTGATGCTGTGGTGCAGAACTACGGCTCGCAGCGAGACATATTGATTCGTCTTGAGCCTCGTGAAGGGGTTAAAGCGGAACAGTTGGGTACCACAATACTTGATTCTTTGCGTGCTGAGTTTGAGCAGACTGTTGAAATGCGTCGCATCGAGTTTGTTGGCCCGAATGTTGGCGACGAATTTATAGAGCAAGGCGGGTTGGCTATGCTAACCGCTCTTATTTGTATTTTGCTCTACATTGCGATGCGGTTTGAATGGCGTTTAGCTGTAGGTGCTGTTGCCGCCTTGGCGCACGATGTTATTTTAACTTTAGGTTTGTTTTCTATACTACAGTTAGAATTCGACTTAACGGTATTGGCTGCGTTACTGGCTGTGATTGGTTACTCCATTAACGATACGGTGGTGGTGTGTGACCGTATTCGGGAAACTTTCCGTAAGTTTGCTAAGTTAACGCCAATTCAGACTGTAAACCGGGCATTAACCGACACCTTAAGCCGGACACTGGTCACCTCGTTAACAACAATATTGGTGTTATTGACCTTGTTCTTCCTGGGCGGACCATTAATTCATGGTTTTGCTACGGCACTATTATTTGGTGTGGTGATTGGTACATACTCATCCATTTATATCGCCAGTACCGTTGCACTGAAGTTCGGTGTCAGCCGTGAAGACTTAATGCCGCCGGAAGTTGAAAAAGAAGGCGCGGATCAAGATCCTCTGAATTAGTTAACGATATAATTTGAATGGAGTGCATAGACATGTTGGCCGTTGTTTCACCTGCTAAAAACCTGGATTACGAAAGTGATCTGCCGGAACTGAATGTTACTCAACCGAGGCTGCTGGATAGTGCTGAAGAGCTGGTTGAGGTTTGTCGGCAACTGAGTCCGCAGCAGTTAGGCTCGCTAATGAAAATTAGTGACAAACTGGCAGGTTTGAATGCCGCTCGCTTTGAGCAGTGGCAACGGCCTTTTAACGAAGAAAATGCACGTCCGGCTATGTTTGCGTTTAATGGTGATGTCTATACCGGTTTAGATGCCGCCAGTCTGAATTCGGCTGCCATTGATACGGCACAAAAGCAGTTGCGGATTTTGTCGGGTCTTTATGGTCTTTTACGGCCATTAGATTTAATGCAACCGTACCGACTGGAAATGGGGACTAAGCTGGATAATCCTAAAGGCAAAAACCTCTATGAATACTGGGGTGATACGATTACGCAAATGCTAAATGACGACTTGGCTGAGCTGGGAAGTTCAACGTTAGTGAATTTAGCTTCCAATGAATATTTCTCGGCGGTTAAGCCAAAAGCATTAAATGCAGATATTATTACACCTGTATTTAAAGATGAGAAAAACGGGCAATATAAAGTCATCAGTTTTTATGCCAAGAAGGCGCGGGGGCTTATGGCGCGATTTATCCTGAACCAAAAGCCAAAATCCGTGTCTGATCTAAAAGAATTTAATGCAAATGGCTATAGTTTCAATGAAGCTATGTCCAGCGATAAACAATTGGTTTTTTGTCGTGCTGAGCAAAAATAGAGGAGCCCACAATGAGTGACGACCAGGTTGAAACATCAACGGCAACAGAAGAAGCTAGTCGCAAAACGACTTGGATTGTTGTTACGCTTATTGTGCTGGCGGTAATCGTTGCCATAGTATGGTGGTGGCTGCCGGCTTCTGACGACAAGAAGCAACAAACTGAAAAAGTAGAAGTGGACCAGCAGCAATCAACGGAAGTTCAGGTTGAGGGTTATGAGCAAGAGTCGGAAGAACCTGAGCCTGAAATTGAACCCGAACCGATTCCAACGGAACCGGAGGCCGAACCGGAACCCGAACCCTCTGAACCTGAGCCGGAACCTATCGCTTTACCGGAGCTGGACAACAGCACGCCAACGGTGCTTCAGAACCTTGATTCAACTGACGTAAATATTCGTCCGCTAAAAAGTTCTCAACTTATTCGTGACGCCGTCGTGCTGATGGACAATATCAGTAATGGCAGTATTGTTCGCGAACGGACTATTGTTCAGCGTCCCGACGGGCGTTTCAGTGTTCTGGAGGTTGATGGTGAGCTGTATATCGATGAAAGCAGCTACCGCCGATACGATGCGTTAGTCGATTGGTTTGTGAGTTTGGAAGCTGACGCACTGGCAGAAAACTATGAGTTATTTAAGCCGTTAGTGCAGGAAGCCTACGCAGAAATTGGCTATCCGGAATCCGATTTTGATGACACCTTGGTAGAAGCTATTAATGTGATGCTTGAAACCCCGGTGCCGGAAGGCTTGGTTCAGGTAAAAGACGATAGCGTCATGTATACTTTCGCTAACGATTCTTACGAGTCACTGCCGGCAGCGCAAAAACAGTTGCTGCGTATGGGGCCTGAAAATATTCAGCGAGTGAAAGAAAAGTTACGCGAAATAAGACGGGTACTCCAGTAATTTTATGACCGATAAACAAGTAATTCCGGAATTTGTAAAAGGTGAATTTCCTGTTAGCCATAACCGCTTTTTGCGTTGGGTAGGCCGTCTTGGTATGCGCGTGCTGGGCGGCTGGAAAATTAATGGTGAAATGCCCGAAGTAAAAAAGGCCATTCTCCCGGTAGCGCCGCATACCTCTAACTGGGATTTCCCGGTTGGTGCCTGTGTCATGTTAGCCATGGGGTTAAAACTGAACTATTTAGCAAAGAGTAGCTTGTTCCGTTTTCCACTGAAAGGTTTGCTAACCAAACTAGGCGGGCTTCCTATAGACAGAAGTAGCGCAAATGGTGTGGTTGGCAACATGGTACGAGAGTTTCGCGAGAAAAATGAACTGATTTTAGTGATAACCCCCGAAGGTACCAGAAAGCGCGTAAAAGAGTGGAAAAAAGGCTTTTTACATATGGCGCAGCAGGCCCGAGTACCGGTTGTCCCTATTGTTTTTGACTATGCACGTAAAGCTATCGATATTGGTCCTGCCTTAATGATTGGCGACGAGCTGGAAAAAGAGCTGGCCCGGGTCAAATCTTATTTTGAACATGCCAAAGGTAAACACGGAGAAGCGTGTTGAGGTTGCTTATTCGCAGTTTCCTGCTCCTGTTAACACTGCCGTTATTTAATACGGCTGCAGCGGCAGACTTCTGGCAAAAGGAATGGACTGTGCCTGAATATGCCGAGGGCAATAGCTTAATTATTCGCCCCATTGAAAGCGCCGATACCGATCGTTTCTTTCACAGTTATATGACGTCGCAGAAATGGCTTTATGATCGCCTCGGCTGGTCCTGGCCGTCCCAAAAAAGCACCCCTCAGCAAAACGAAACTATGGTGAACTACCATCTGGAGCAGGCAAAAGAGCGCACAGCTTTTACTTATTTGGTGATTGATAAAACCGATAAGTCCATTATTGGCGCTGTTTATATGGTACCGGTGGCTGCCAGTAGACAAGAAAGAAATGGCATTTCACGTAATTCTTATAACGCCGAGGTCAGTTGGTGGCTTTTAGAATCGGCCATTGACGATAACTTGCATAACGATTTTTTTGTGCTTTTAAAAGACTGGCTGGAAGCAAGTTGGCCCTGGCGGCAAGTACTGTTTCCGGTATCAGAAAATAACGAAACAGCTTTGCAGCTACTGGAAAGTAGCAGTGCCCGCTCGCTGGGTCGTGACTTAGATGCCCAGGAAAGGTATTTCTCCTACTCAATTTCACGCAAATAGCCCCACATTGTGCTATGATCGCGCGCAATTAACGAACGGTTAATAAGGAAAACTCATGCAGGTAATTGAAGGTGGAATAAACGCGGCTGGTAAAAAGTTTGCCATTATCGTTTCTCGCTTTAACCATTTTATGGTTGAAAGCTTATTAGACGGTGCTGTGCAGACATTAAAGCATTATGGCGAAGTAGCGGACGACGATATAACCGTTGTGCGTGTTCCCGGCGCTTATGAAATGCCGGTAACAGCGAAACGTCTGGCCAGCTCTGGTAAATACGACGCAATTATTGCGGTCGGTGCGGTTATTCGCGGTGGCACACCACACTTCGAGTTTGTTGCCGGTGAATGTAATAGCGGTTTAGGTCGTGTTGCGACCGAGTTTGATTTACCTGTCGCATTTGGTGTTATCACTACCGATACGCTGGAACAAGCCATTGAGCGCAGTGGTTCTAAAGCCGGAAATAAAGGCTCGGAAGCCGCATTAAGCGCGCTTGAAATGGTCAATGTACTGAAACAACTCTGAGATACTTCAAATGAAACCCGCAGCAAGAAGAAAGGCCCGCAAGTTGGCCGTGCAAGCAATTTACTCATGGCAGCTATCGCAAAATAGCTTTAGCGATATTGAGGCTCAATTTTTAACGGAAAATGACACCAGCAAAGTGGACGTTGACTACTTTTTACAATTAGTGCGTGGTGTTGGCGGGCATTACCGGACACTGGATGAAGCGCTGGAACCCTTTCTAGACAGACCGATTAAAGAGCTTGACCCTATTGAACTGGCTGTTCTTCGACTGGCGGCTTATGAATTGCGTGAACGCGTTGATGTACCCTATAAAGTGGCTATCAACGAAGCAATAGAGCTGGCTAAATCTTTTGGTGCCGATGAAAGCCATCGTTTTGTTAACGGCGTACTCGATAAAGCAGTAGACACTTTCCGCCCAACCAGGCAGTAACTTATGCCCCGCGATGAATTTTCGCTAATTAATGAATACTTCACTCATCGCTCCGCAAAACGGGGCGATGTTGCTATGGGCATTGGAGATGACGGCGCTGTTGTCCGGCCAATGCCTGAGCATGACCTGGTCATTGTTACCGATACTCTGGTTGAAGGTGTACATTTTGATACGACCACGCCACCCCGTGCTATTGGTCATAAAAGTGTTGCCGTGAATTTAAGCGACTTAGCGGCTATGGGTGCTCAGCCGTGCTGGATTAGTCTGGCCTTGACGCTTCCTGGTATGGACGAAGACTGGCTACAGGAATTTAGTGGTGGCCTGGATGAAATTTGCAGCTATTACGATTGCCAGCTAATTGGTGGTGATACCACCAAAGGCCCACTGACAGTAACCATAACGGCTCACGGGCAGTTGCCTTCTGGCAGCGCCATACCGCGCTCCGGGGCAAAAGCGGGCGACTGGATTTATGTCAGCGGTTCTTTAGGTGATGCTGGCTTAGGCTTGCAGGTTACGCAAAATAAAGTGAGCACAACCGGACGACATTTGCAGCAGGTGATAGAGCGCCTGCATTACCCCACCCCCAGAGTCGCTTTAGGGCAAAGTCTGCGAGGCGTAGCAAGTTCCTGCATTGATATTTCTGACGGTCTGCTGGCGGATTTAAGGCATTTAATGACAGAAGCAGGCACTCAGGCGCAACTGGAATTGGAAAAGCTTCCACTGTCACTGGCGTTAACCGAAACACTTCAGGTGGATGACGCACTTGCTTTGGCTTTGACCGCCGGAGACGACTACGAGCTCTGCTTTACCTTACCTGAGGAACATCGGGGGCGTATGGAAACCTTAACAACTCATCTTAAAACAAGACCTGTATGTATCGGTCGTGTAGCGAACGGTGAATCCGGTGACATTCAGTTGCGCTATAATGGCGAAGACTGGTTGCTGGCTGAGGGTTATAGCAGCTTTAATCACTTTCCGCAGAACGAAGAAGCCACTAAATAAGAGATTTAAGGAGCCACAAGTCCATGTCTCATGCGAAACTTTCATGGTTTAACCCTATACATTGGCTTGCGTTGGGTTTTGGCTCCGGTCTTGCTCCTAAAGCGCCGGGTACCTTTGGAACCCTTATTGGTATTCCGACCGTTTTTTTATTAGCTCCACTTAACTGGTGGGAATATTTGCTGGCTCTGGTGGTAATGACGCTGGCCGGCATTTGGATATGCCAATATACCGCTAAGGCAATGGGTGAGCACGACCACCCTTCAATTGTCTGGGATGAAATAGTTGGCTATGCCGTGGCCATGTTCGCATTGCCTGTAGAGCCATTTTGGTTGCTGGCGGCGTTTGTGTTGTTCCGCATTTTTGATATCTGGAAACCCGGCCCAATTGGCTGGGCAGATAAAAAGCTAAGTGGCGGTAACGGTATTATGATGGATGACGTGCTGGCGGGTATTTTCTCGGCGGTATTACTGCATTTAGGCTGGTGGCTGTCAGGTCTGCCGGGCTAAAGCAAACCTGACCGTGTCATACTTCAGCCTTTCTTAATAAAGTCATTCACCTGCCGCTCAATACCTGCGGCATCCAGACCCAGTTCGGCACGAACTTCACCTTGCGAGCCATGTTTAATAAACTCGTCCGGTAAGCCTATTGTTAACACTTGCGGGCTTGCTTTGTATTGGGCTACGTATTCGCTCACGGCACTGCCTGCGCCGCCTGCTATGACATTTTCCTCTACAGTTACCAGCACTGAATGGGTTGTCATTAACTGGCCCAGACAAGCTGTGTCCAGTGGTTTTACGAAACGCATATCGACAACGGTGGCATTAAATTTGGCTGCCGCTGCTTCCACTTCCGGTAGCAGGGTACCAAAATTAAGGAAAGCAATATTCTGCCCCTCAGTAAGGGTTTGAGCTTTTCCTATATCAATAACTTTACCCTTACGAAGCTCCAGACCAACGCCGGCTCCTCGGGGGTAACGAACCGCTGCCGGACCTTTGTACTGATACCCGGTGGTTAGCATGTCCAGACACTCTTGTTCATTACTGGGAGCCATTACCACCATATTAGGTATGCAACGAAGGTAACTTAAGTCGAATGCGCCCTGGTGAGTGGGGCCATCGGCACCGACAATACCGGCACGGTCAATGGCGAAGAGCACATCAAGGTTTTGCAGAGCGACATCGTGAATGAGCTGATCATAACCGCGCTGTAAAAAGGTGGAGTAAATGGCTACAACCGGTTTCAGTCCTGAAATAGCCAGGCCCGCTGCGTAAGTCACACTGTGCTGCTCAGCTATAGCCACGTCAAAGTACTGCTGTGGATATTGCTGTGAGAACGTCACCATGCCCGAGCCTTCACGCATAGCCGGTGTTATGGCCATAAGTGACTTGTCATTACTGGCGGTATCGCACAGCCATTGGCCAAAAATTTCAGAATAGCTGGGAATACCCGGTGCTTTCTCAGGCAGGCTGGACTCTTTGGGATCAAACTTTGGCACGCCATGGTAACCAATAGGATCTTTCTCTGCCGGTCGGTAACCTTTGCCTTTTTGCGTCACAATATGCAGTAATTGCGGGCCGCCTAAACTGCGCATGTTCGATAACGTATCAACCAGAGTATCAACATCATGGCCGTCTATCGGGCCTATGTAATTGAACCCCAGCTCTTCGAAAATGGTGCCCGGTGCCATCATGCCTTTCATATGTTCTTCGGCACGGCTGGCAAAATGGCGTATATGAGGTAGCGGGCTAAGTAATTTTTTGCTGCCTTCGCGTATCGATGTATAAAAACGGCCAGATAAAAGACGGGCGAAATGATGGTTCAGAGCACCAACGTTTTCTGAAATCGACATGTCATTGTCGTTCAGCACCACCAACATATCTGGTTTTATATCACCAGCATGATTCATGGCTTCAAATGCCATACCTGCTGTCATTGCTCCGTCACCGATAATAGAGACGACTTTTTGTCGCAGGCTTTGTCTTTGTGCTGCTACCGCCATGCCTAACGCTGCCGATATAGATGTACTTGAATGCCCGACTGACAGCACATCGTATTCACTTTCTTCACGCCAGGGGAAAGGGTGGAGTCCGTCTTTTTGGCGAATAGAGTGCAGCCGTTGCTTACGGCCGGTCAGTATTTTATGCGGATAAGCCTGATGGCCAACATCCCATACCAGTTTGTCTTCTGGAGTGTGATACACATAATGTAAAGCAACTGTCAGCTCTACGGTGCCTAAACCTGACGCCAGGTGGCCGCTACTTTGGCTCACTGAGGTTAATAGAAACTGTCTAATTTCTGCGCACAGTTCCGGCAATTGCGTCCGTGGTAAACGGCGCAGGTTAGCGGGGGAGTTAATTTTATCAAGTAACGGATATTGTTGAGTCATTCAGTTAGTGGTCCCGCTTTAACAGCAAGTCGGAAAATTGTTCAAGTCTGTCGGTATTGTAAGGGATATCGCTTAACGACTGTAGTGCTTTATGGTGTAAGTTTTGCAGGCGTTGCTGAGCACCTTCAATACCGAGCAAACGCACGTAAGTTGATTTTTCAGACGCGGTATCTGACCCCTGAGGTTTCCCTAAAGCTTCAGTATTACCTGTTACATCAAGAATATCATCTTGTACTTGGAATGCCAGCCCCAGATAGTGGGCAAATAGTTCAAACTTCTCTCGCCATTGTTGTGAATTTTCCTGACCGCACAACACGCCCATAGTAGCGGCGGCTGTTATTAACGCGCCGGTTTTACTTAAATGCATTTGTTCTAGCGCGTCTTCAGTGACGATTTTAGCTGTCGCCTGTAAGTCAATTGCCTGACCCGCACACATTCCGCGGGCACCACTGGCTTTTGCCAAAACCTGAACCAATTGCAACTGCCGCTCGCTGGGCAACCCTTCCATGCTGCTTTCGGTTAAAACTTCAAAAGCCAATGTTTGCAGAGCATCTCCGGCTAAAATGGCTGTTGCTTCATCGTAAGCGATGTGGCAAGTCGGCTGACCCCGGCGTAAATCGTCATCATCCATTGCGGGCAAGTCGTCATGGATTAACGAATACGCGTGTATCAATTCCACTGATGCAGCGGCTCTAAGAGCATCGTTTTCATTAGCACCACAAATATCGGCAACGGTCATCAGCAGGTAGGGGCGAATACGTTTTCCACCCATTAACACCCCGTGCTGCATGGCCTGGTTCAGACGCGGGTTCAGGATTAACTGCGCAAGCGCTTGCTTTAAGAAGGAATCGACTTGTTCTCGTGTTGCTGCTGTTAACGAGTTAATCGTCACATCAGTTCTCCATTGCTTTCATCATTTCCAGATTGCTGTTCAGCCAACAAAGTTGTCACTTTTTGTTCAGCTTGCTGCAATTGTTGCTGGCTGGAACGTGATAAGGCAATGGCTTGTTCGAATTTTTTCAGCGATTGCTCAAGCGGTAAGTCGCCTTGCTCCAGTTCGTTAACTAGTTGCTCTAGCTGCTCCAGAGCCTGTTCGAAAGATTGCTGTTTCTGTTCGTCTGCCATACTAAGTCTGCCTTAAAATCTGTGATGAGCCGCGTTGCTACTAGAATGAAAGTTAATTATCCGATAAAGAATCCTGAATGTCAGCCGATGATCTCATTATTCCTGAGTAAGATGAGCAGATGTCGCTTGTAAGCGCGACGCGATTGTTTAAGAATGAGCACAACAGCATAAATGAAAACTCAAATCGGGGAGGAAGGCTGAGTGGATATAGCAACGCTCGTAGGAATCATAGGCGCCATCGGCTTTGTTATCATGGCAATGATCCTCGGTGGTGATATCAGTTTGTATATAGATACACAGTCATTATTTATTGTTTTTGGTGGTTCCTTATTTGTTACTCTTGCAAATTTTCCGTTAAGCCAGTTTTTAGGAACGGGCAAGGTAGTCGTTAAAGCGTTTTTCTTTAAGATTGAACATCCACAAGAGCTTATCGATACTGCTGTTGAGATGGCCGACTCTGCGCGTAAAGGTGGTTTTCTGGCGCTTGAGGAAGCGGAAATTCCGAACAAATTCTTTCGTAAAGGCGTCGACATGCTGGTTGACGGTCACGATGCCGAAGTTGTCCGGCAAACCTTGTCGAAAGATATAAAAATGAGCTTTTCCCGCCACGAAGAAGGCGCCCGTGTTTTCAAAATACTGAGCGATGTCGCACCGGCTATGGGTATGATTGGTACCCTGATTGGCCTGGTGGCTATGCTAGCGAATATGGATGACCCTAAGGCTATAGGACCTGCGATGGCCGTTGCTTTGCTAACCACCCTTTATGGTGCGTTTTTAGCCAACGTTATTGCCATTCCTATTGCTAATAAGTTATTGCTACGGGCCGAACAGGAAAAGCTGAACCGGCAATTGATACTGGATGCTATTTTAGGTATTCAGGACGGTCAGAACCCTCGTGTTATTGAAGGTATTTTACGTAATTACTTAGCTGAATCTAAGCGCATTGGTAACGAGGATGAGGACGAGTAGTCATGGCCTCAGAGAAAGTCAGAGACGAAGAAGAAGAGGATTGCAAATGTCCTCCACCAGGATTACCCATGTGGATGGCAACCTTTGCCGATCTCATGACCTTGCTCATGAGTTTTTTTGTACTTTTATTGGCCTTCTCCGAAATGGACGTGCTGAAGTTTAAGCAAATAGCCGGTTCAATGAAGTACGCTTTGGGTGTACAAAATAAAATAGAAGTCAAAGACATACCGAAAGGCACCAGTGTTATTGCCCAGGAATTCCGTCCCGGGCGGCCTGAACCAACCCCAATTGAAACTATTCAGCAGCAAACTGTCGAAATGACACAGCAGATGCTGGAATTCCAGGAAGGTGAGTCCGACTTTGCCGGTGGTCAGCAAACTGAGCGGGGCGGTCAGGAGTCCGACAGCGCAGAAGACGCAAAAGAGGCGAAGGCAGAAAATACGGAAGCTATGACGCAGGTATCTAAGGAGCTTATGCGTCGTATCGAGCGGCAGCTTGAGAATGAGATTAAAGCTGGCACTATTGAGCTTGAGCAGCACGGTCAGCAAATTATTATTCGCATACGTGAACAAGGTTCATTTCCTGAGGGGTCTGCATTTTTACAGCCGCAGTTCCGGCCTATTATTCAGCAGGTTGCCGGGGCGCTGAAAGATATTCCGGGTGAGGTCACTATTTCTGGCCATAGTGATAATGAAAAGCTGGTATCGGAAATCTACTCATCAGACTGGGATCTCTCCAGTAAGCGTGCCGTTGCTGTTGCAGAAGAAATGCTGAAAGTGGACGGCTTTAGCGAAGATCGGCTGGTGGTGATGGGTTACTCTGACACTAAACCGTTGGTGCCGAATAACTCGGAAGAGAACCGTAAGCGAAACCGTCGTGTTGAAATATCTGTTATGCAGGGTAAAGCGGCAGAATCTGACCCAGTTGATGTTATAGACTGAGCGCTGGTTTCTGTCGGGCAGGACACGTATAATTGCCCACTTTCCTAAAGACTTGACGATTTAGCTATGAAGTTTGTTGTTCGCCTGCACGCTGAAATTACCATTAAAAGCCGTTCTGTTCGTAAGCGTTACGGTAAAGTACTGACCAATAACCTGCGTAAAATTCTGGCTCCGGTCGATGACTCGGTATACGTCAAATGGCTGTGGGATCGCATCGAAGTTTCTGCTGATGGCGACGACTCTCAGGTGCGTAGTGAAATCAAAGAGATTCTGCAAAACACCCCCGGTATTTCCTGGTTTGCCGAAGTTATAGAGCGGCCGCTAACCGATTTTGATGCTATTGCCGAGTTAGTTGGTGAGCACTGGTTAAAGCGTTTACCGGGAAAAAGTTTTGCTATGCGGGTTAAACGCAAAGGTAACCACGAGTTTAACTCACAGCAGTTAGAACGCTATGTCGGTGGCTATTTGCTGGAGCGTGTTTCGGATACTTCTGTCAACCTCTCTAATCCGGATCTCGATATTGCGCTGCAAATTACTAACCAAATTGTGCACTTGGTCGGGGAACGAATTAACGGTTTAGGTGGTTTCCCCATTCCTACTCAAGAAACGGTGTTGTCCTTGTTAAGTGGTGGTTTCGATTCTGGCGTTGCAACCTATGAGTTTATCCGGCGCGGCGCGCGGACTCATTTTTGCTTTTTTAATTTAGGCGGTGACGCCCATGAAGTAGCTGTGCGTCAAATAGCCTATTATTTGTGGAAGCGTTACAGCTCCTCGCATCCCATTAAGTTTATTAGTGTTGATTTTGCCCCTATTGTTGATGACATTCTGACAAACGTCGATAACGGCCAAATGGGTGTTGTGTTAAAACGACAAATGCTACGGGCGGCGGATAAAGTCGCTCGTTATGTGAAAGCGCAGGCATTGGTAACGGGTGAAGCCATGGGGCAGGTATCCAGTCAGACTCTGTCTAATTTAAAAGTGATTGATCAGGCGACATCGGCGCTGGTTTTACGCCCTCTGATAACCAAAGACAAGCAGGAAATTGTGGATGAAGCTAAACGCATTGGCACCGAGCCATTGGCTAAATCTATTCCTGAATATTGTGGTGTAATTTCGAACAAACCGACAGTGAAGGCTATTCCGGCGGTTATCGAAGCCGAAGAAGCGAAGCTTAACAAAGATTTACTCGAACAGGTGGTGCAGGCGTCAAACGTACTGAGTATGCAGGATATAGCCACGCAAACAGATGCAGAACTGGCACTGCCGGATACCACGACGGAACTCAGTAGCCACACAACCATCATAGATATTCGAAACGACGAAGAAATTGAAGCAGCACCCTTGTCAGTAGAAGTTGAGGTTATTGAAATTCCATTTTTCAAGTTAGTCTCTCAGTTTGCTGAACTGGATCAAAGCCGGGAATACTTGCTGTACTGTGATCAAGGTATTATGAGTCGGATGCAGGCTTTGTTATTGCACGAAAATGGCTATAACAACGTATCGGTTTATAAGCCCTAATTTAGAGAGAAGTAAACTATGCTGGCAAGAGCCCTATTTTTTGTTGTGTTATCGACAGCCACCTTTCTGTTTTTGTGGCAGTTTCCAAGTACGGGAGCTCAGAGCATTCCTTACCTGGATAAGCTGGTTCACTTTGGAATTTTTTTTGTCTTAGCACTGACTTTTCACAGAGCTTTTGCGTTGTCGGCTAAACTGTCGCTACTGGTTTTAGTTTGCTACGGCTTTTTAATAGAAATAGCCCAGTCTTATGCGCCCGGGCGCAGTGCCGATGTTTACGACTGGTTGGCGGATGCCAGTGGCGTCGTTGCTTACTTTATTTTGCACCATTTACTAAGCAAGAAGTCGCGTTAACGCGACTTCTTCTTTTTGTCCGTTTTCTTCTTCACTTTTTTCTTTGACCGGGACTTTTCTGTCGACGGAAACTTATATTGAGGTTTTAACCCTTCAATTGTTCGTCTGTCTAGTTTGGCGTCCAGGTAACGCTCGACACGCCCCAGTAATAAAGCATCGTGTGCTTCTACCAGCGATACGGCCGTTCCTTTTTGTCCGCCGCGGGCTGTGCGTCCAATTCGGTGCAGATAAACATCAGCTTGCTTAGGAAGGTCATAATTAACGACCAAAGTGATGTCGTCTACATCCAGCCCTCGCGCTGCAATATCAGTAGCAACCAAGGTAATTTCCGTAGTTTGTTTAAGCTCATTCATAATGCGCTGGCGGTCGCTTTGGGGCATATCGCCGCGCAAAGTGACAATTTTACGGCCGGTACCAAACTGGCTGCGCAGGAAATTTGCAATAAGCTCTACCCGCTCGCGAGTCCGGACAAAGACAAACTGCCGCCCGGGGTGTCCTTTAAGCGTACTCATTAAAAGCTGACGCTTATGTTCGTCGGTATCGGCTAAATGAATCCACTGAAGAATTTTACCGCGCTCACGTTTGGGAGGCTGCACATCAATGTACTCGGGTTCAGTTAATAATTCGCGGGAGAATTTAATAACGCCAGAACTGTTTAATGTTGCCGAGAGTAACAGTGATTGCTGACGATGACGTGCCTGCAAAGCCATCTCTTTTACCGTTGCGGCAAAGCCCATGTCCAGCATGCGGTCAGCCTCATCAATGATGAGCCACTCTATGCTTTCCAGATTGTATTGCTCGGCCTCGAGCAAATCCATCAGGCGGCCTGGGGTAGCAACCAGTATATCGTGTGTTTTCTCTAGTACCGACAGCTGCGAACCATAGTTGATGCCTCCGGTGACAACCACAGAGGTTAATCCGGTTTTGCCCTCAAACTGTTTAGCCTGTTCATGGATTTGTTCAGCCAGTTCGCGGGTTGGTGCCAGTACCAAAATACGGGCAGGTCCCGGTTGCTGACGCGGGAAATCCAGCAAATGCTGCAGTGCTGGCAGCAGGAAAGCCAAAGTTTTACCTGTTCCTGTTGGGGCGCTGATAAGCAAGTCGCGTCCATCCAGGGCGGCAGGAATGCTTTGTTGTTGTACTTTTGCTGGTTTGTTCAGTTCAGCATCGCGAAGAACCGCAATTAAGCGGTCATCGAGATCAAACTCTTCCCAGTCTGGCGTCATGTTATTTTCCTTGAAATCGTCTTGTCTGCTGCAATTAACGTAGCAGCAATAAAGCGGAGTTAGTTGTCTGTAGCAGGCTGGTCGTGGTACTGCCTACTAAAAACTGACGAATACGCGAATGACCATAAGCTCCCATCACCAGAAGATCAATATTGTGCTCTTCCTGGTACGCATGAAGTGCAGGCTCAACTTCGCCTGAGCGTATTTCAAATCGCGCATTATGTCCCAGCTCCCGCAAGTGGTTAGATGCCGCTTCGATGGACGCGCGACTGTCGTTGGTATCAGCTCCGACCATAACCAAATGTAACGGAAGGCCTTTAAAAATAGGGCTTTCCGCAAGCATACGAATTCCTTTACGAGAGGAGTCACTGCCGTCGAATGCTAACATCACATTTTTAGGTTGAGTAAATTCTTCAGGTGCGACCAGAATAGGTCTATGCATGGTTCTTACAACGGTTTCAAGTTGGCTTCCGACGCGATTGGTACGTGTCGTCTCTTCACCATGAAGACCTATAACAAGTAATCTCATGGAGTCTTCGATTTCTAACAAAGACTCCGCTAAGTCACCGTGTCGTTGACGTAAATTAACCTGCTCGACCCCACTTTGAGCGGCGCGCAACTTTGCACTCTCCAACATGTGATGGCCTTGCTCTAAAGCCAACTTGCTGCGTTGCTGGTCAAGTTCTGCTAATTGCTCAAGCAAGGCTTCGCGGCTGCCTAAACCGATGTTACCCGTCATATTGGTTTCGGTCGGGTAACGAGCTTCGTCCAGAACATGAAAAAGCGTCAATGGTGTTTGTAAGCGCAATGCCGCCCAACTGGCGTAATCACAAACCGACTGAGTTGACGCAGAACCATCAATACAAGCAACAACATGTTTCATTATTGAATCCTTTTCCATTAGTGGCCGCCCATCAGCTTATCAACAGCATCGGGCTTATCATGTACGCCAAAGCGGTCAACGATAGTTGCACTGGCCTCGTTAAGCCCTATGACGTCTACTTCTGCACCTTCGCGACGGAACTTCACCACAGCACGGTCAAGTGCATCAACGGCGGTGATATCCCAGAAGTGAGCCTGGCTGAGGTCGATAACAACCTGTTCAACCCCTTCTTTAAAGTCAAATGCGCCAAGGAATTTTTCAGATGAGCTGAAAAAGACCTGACCAATGACCCGATAAGTGCGTTTCGTGCCGTCAGAGTCAATTTCTGACTTAATGTACAGGTAATGTCCAATTTTGTTGGCAAAGAACATAGCAGCCAGGAGTACACCAACCAATACACCATAAGCCAGGTTATGGGTTGCGACCACGACCGCAACTGTCGTAACCATGACAATATTGGTGGACAGCGGATGTTTCTTTAAGTTCTTAATGGAACTCCAGCTGAAGGTACCTATAGAGACCATGATCATTACGGCAACCAGTGCGGCCATAGGAATTTGCACCAGCAGTTTGTCCAGAACCAGAACCATAATCAGCAGGAAGATACCGGCAGTTAATGTAGACAACCGTGTACGACCGCCCGATTTCACATTAATAATGGACTGACCAATCATGGCGCAACCAGCCATTCCGCCTAACAGACCTGCGCCGATATTCGCAACGCCCTGACCTTTACATTCGCGGTTTTTATCGCTGGGGGTATCGGTTAGGTCGTCGACAATAGTCGCTGTCATCATGGACTCAAGTAAACCTACTACCGCAAGCGCTGCCGAGTAAGGGAAGATAATGGCTAAGGTTTCGAAGTTTAACGGAACGTCAGGCCATAAGAAAATAGGCAGGGTGTCCGGCAATTTACCCATATCACCAACGGTACGAATATCCAAACCTAAGAATACGGCGACGATAGTTAGGGATACAATACAAATCAGCGGAGAGGGCAGTATTTTCCCAATGAAAGGTATGTAAGGGAAGCCGTAAATAATGGCTAGGCCAGCAGCTGTCATTGCGTATACATGCCAGGTTACGTCAGTTAGCTCGGGCAACTGCGCCATAAAAATCAGAATGGCCAGAGCATTTACGAAACCGGTGACCACCGAGCGCGAGACAAAGCGCATCAGCTCGTCCAGTTTAAGGTAGCCGGCAGCAATTTGTAGCAACCCGGTCAGTAAGGTGGCCGCTAGCAAGTACTCAAGTCCATGCTCTTTGACCAGCGACGCCATAAGTAACGCCATAGCACCGGTTGCGGCAGATATCATCCCCGGACGACCGCCGGTAAAAGCAATAACAACGGCAATACAGAAAGAGGCATACAGGCCCACTTTAGGGTCAACGCCGGCGATGATAGAGAATGCGATGGCTTCAGGAATAAGCGCTAAAGCGACCACAATACCTGACAACAAATCACCACGTATATTAGAAAACCAGTTCTGCTGGATAGACTTCAACATAGATAGATAACACCAAATTTTAATCGTAAATATAAAGCGGCCGGAATGGCCAGAAAAGCAGAGAACAGCCTACTGCGCACCTGTGACAGGAAAGTGACGGCTAGGGTGGCGTAATACGCGTCAGCACGTAGGTGGCTCCTTATGGTTTGAGGCTGGTCAAAAAAAGAGCGCGAATTTTAGCATAAAATGTGCCAACTACAACCGAAAAATTATTTTCGGTCGCTGTCTGGCGCATTGCGTTGTGACGGGTCACTTTTAAAGTCGCTGACCAGCTTGTGCGGGTTCAGTGCTTCGCGTTGCTTTTGTGCCGCCTCGGCCCACCAGCATAGCTGATTCAGAGTGCGCCCGAAATACTGGATCCAGCGCTCAGTGTCCTCAACCTCCTGAGTGAATTTGCCGTTTTCCTCAAATACTGTTTGCGCTTTAGGCACGTGGATCATAGCGGATACCGGCAGGCAGCCTAATTCAGACAGGAAGGTGCGCATGTTAACCGCAGCGCGAACGCCACCCCACTGACCAGCCGAATAAGTCACAATGGCACTGGGTTTATAGGAGTACAACGACGCACCGAAGTGGTTCAGTAAATTTGCTAAAGCCGGACTCATGGAGTGGTTGTACTCAGGGCTTACCATAACGTAAGCATCGGCGGCTTCAATCTTTTTAGCCAGAGCGTCTAACTGTTCGGGAACGTCTTTTTCATGGTATGAAAAATGTGGCTTAAAAACATCCTCAAATGGGTAATCTAAAGGGTCAATAAGTTCTACTTCTGCGTTATCGAAGCTTTGTGCCAGGTAATTAACGCAGGCCTTTGCCACACGTTCGCCCAATCTGGCTGGCTTGGGCGGCGTACTGTCACGTACCGTACCTAAAAACACTAAATATTTCATTGTGGTTCCTTAATAGTAGCCTGACATTTACGTCAGGTCAGATATCGCACCTGACATAAATGTCAGGGTACGACATATCAGACGCGATGCTGCTCCCGCTCGGGCAAAAAGCTAATAGCGGCAGTGGATAATAGCAATAACAGCGTTGATATCATTAGGCAAGCAACCAGCCCCCATTGCTGATACACCCAACCGGATAAAACGGTACCCATTAAACGTCCCGCTGCGTTGGCCATGTAGTAAAAGCCTACGTCCAAAGACACACCGTCGGCGCGTGAGTATGAGACAATAAGGTAACTGTGCAGCGACGAATTAATGGCAAACAGAATGCCGAACAAGCCTAAACCAATAATAATGCTCTGGGTAACAGGTAAGCCCTGCCACAGGGCCAGAGCAAGCGCGAGTGGACTCAGCGTCAGTAGCGCATTCCATACAACCGTCTGAGTCTTAGGTACATCATTGCCCGTTTTTGTGAATTTAGGGGCAATACTTTGTACAAAGCCGTAACCAATAACCCACAAGGCTAAAAAGCTGCCGACTTGCCAGTGGTTCCAGTCCAGCTGGCTGGCTAAGAACACCGGTAAGGCCACCACAAACCAGACGTCGCGCGCACCAAAGAGTAAAAAGCGAGCACCCGATAAAATATTGATAGGCCGGCTTTTGGATAAAATGTCCTTAAACTTAGGCTTGAACTTTGCTTTGCCCGACTCTTTTTTCAGGAAAATTAAACTGACTACCCAGACCAGGCTAAGCATAACCGCCATGGCCAGCACCGCACCCTGGAAGCCAATTAACGTGAGCAGTAAACCACCAAGGAAAAAGCCAACGCCTTTTAAGGTGTTTTTTGAGCCGGTGAGTATCGCGACCCATTTATACAGCTGACCTTGTTTGTCGTCAGGCACCAGTAGCTTAATGGTGCTTTTGGCGCTCATTTTATTGAGATCTTTGGCAATGCCAGACAACGCCTGGGCGGCCATCACCCAAATGACGGTGAGCATAGAACCCGGTACCAGCAGCATGGCAAGCGCCACAATCTGTATGCCAAGCCCAATATTCATGGTTCTGTTGAGCCCCCAACGAGCGCCCAGCCAGCCACCAAATAAGTTAGTGACTATGCCGAAAAACTCGTAGAACAGAAACAGCATAGCCACTTCCAGCGCACTGTAACCCAACTGGTGGAAGTGCAGCACCACCAGCATGCGCAGCGCGCCATCAGTCAGGGTAAAAGCCCAGTAGTTACCCGTAACAATTAAGTATTGGCGTATAGCCGGCGACAGCTGACTGAGCATTAGCCGACTTTTTCCACCAGTTCAACTGCGCGGTTGGCATAACCCCATTCATTGTCGTACCAGGCATAAATTTTCACGTGCGTGCCGTTAATAACCTTAGTCGACAGAGCATCGACTATGCTTGAGCGAGGGTCGGTTTTGTAATCTATTGATACTAACGGACGCTCTTCATATCCCAGAATGCCTTTGAGTTCGCCTTCGGCGGCCTCTTTCATCCAGCCATTAATTTCCTCCACGCTGGTGGATTTCTTCACTTCGAACACGCAGTCGGTTAATGACGCGTTTGCTAAAGGTACACGTACTGCGTGGCCGTCGATTTTATCCTTCAGCTCCGGGAAAATTTCCACAATGGCCGTTGCTGAACCGGTAGATGTAGGAATTAAGCTCATGCCGCAGGCACGGGCACGGCGTAAGTCTTTGTGTGGTGCATCCAGAATGGTCTGGGTGTTGGTTAAATCGTGAATGGTGGTAATTGACGCGTGCTTAATACCAATTTTGTCCTGCAGTACTTTGACCACAGGTGCCAGACAGTTGGTGGTGCAGGACGCGGCGGTGAGTATCTGATGCTTTTCCGGATCGTAAAGGTGGTCGTTAACGCCCAAAACAATGTTCAGCGCGCCGGACTCTTTGACCGGAGCTGATACCACCACACGTTTAACGCCCTGCGACAGGTAGTCGTTAAGCACCTTCACGGTTTTCATCTTGCCGGAGGCTTCTAAAACCACATCACAACCACTCCAGTCGTTCTCGGCAATGGTTTTGTGTTGAGTTAAAGCTATGCGTTCATCACCAATTTGAATGGCGTTGTCCTGACCTTCGGCTTCATAACCCCAGCGACCATGCACCGAGTCAAAATTCAGCAAGTGTGCAAAAGTAGCCGCATCAGCACCCGGATCATTCACCTGAACAATTTCCAGGTCAGGGTTTTCCCATGCCACGCGAAGCGCCAAACGACCAATACGACCCAAACCGTTAATTCCAACCTTAATCGTCATAAAAGACTCCTTTTGTGTATCTCTTACCTGCCTACTTTTGGGCTTGGGGGGGAGTTTGCTGTCTTGTTTCGCTTGAGCATTGCGCCCCCTATGGCGGAGACGCTACAAGCTCATCCATGAGGGCTTGACGAAGGCCATCCTTGGCCTTCGACACTCCACCATAGGGGGCGCAACACTCATAACGCTTACAAGACAACAAACTCCCCCTCCCATATCTAAAGGGTTTTTGCGCTCATCACTCCACGCCTTAACTTGATGCAAACCAGTGTTTGGTTCTATTCGCGAACCAGACTAATGAGAGCATTACCGGTACTTCTACCAGCACGCCAACAACCGTGGCTAGCGCTGCGCCGGACTGCAAACCAAATAGTGAAATAGCTACGGCTACTGCTAACTCGAAAAAGTTTGATGTACCAATTAAGCAGGCCGGAGCCGCTATGCGGTGAGGCAGCTTAATTAGTAACGCAATAATAAAGGTAATAGCAAAAATGCCGTATGTCTGTACCAATAATGGCGTAGCAATCATGGCGATATCCAGCGGACGGGTCAGCAAAACCTCAGCCTGAAAACCAAATAACAGCACCACAGTCAGAAGCAGACCCACAATTGACCAGGGCTTCATGTTCTGATCAAAGTTCGCGAGTGCTCTATTACTGTCTGAATTTGAGCGGGTAATGTACTGACGCGTTATAAATCCGGCAATAAGCGGAGCAATAACGTAAAGACCAACGCTTAGTAGCAGGGTTTGCCAGGGCACAATGATATCGGTAACACCAAGTAACAAGGCCGCAATGGGCGCGAACGCGAAGATCATAATAATATCGTTAACCGACACCTGTACCAGCGTGTAGTTAGCATCGCCTTTGGTCAGCTGGCTCCAGATAAAAACCATGGCAGTACAGGGGGCAACGCCTAATAAAATGACTCCGGCCAGGTATTCGTTTGCGGTTTCGGGTTCAATAAAGTCGGCAAATATACCTTTGAAGAATAACCAGCCTACCAACGCCATGGTAAAAGGTTTCACCAGCCAGTTAATGACAACCGTCAGAATTAAACCTTTGGGCTCTTTCGCTATTTGCGTGATAGCAGCAAAGTTAACCTGCACCATGACGGGGTAAATCATCAGCCAGATAAGTACTGCGATAATTAAATTAACCTGAGCAAACTCAAAAGCTGAAAGCCATTCGAAAGCGCTTGGAAAGAAGCTCCCCAGAGCCGTTCCTGCAATAATAGCTAAGGCTACCCAGGCAGAGAGAAAACGTTCAAACACACCCATTATCGATATCCTTTATCAGTTGGGGGTTATAGTCGGCGGTGGTAATAATGATTTTACGCATCCAGTCAGGTAGTGCCGGATTCAGTTGGTAGTAAACCCAGCGCTGGTCTTTGCGGTCAATCAGCAGCCCATATTCGCGCAGCTGAGCCAGGTGGCGCGAAACTTTAGGCTGCGACATGGCGGTAGCATCAACAAACTCGCACACACACAGCTCTTTGTGCTTCGCTAACAGGCTTATCATGGTTAAGCGTAGCGGGTCTGCCATAATCTTGAAGAAATCTTCCGGTGCATTAAATAAATGCGGCTTGCCACTGTTCTTGCGCAAAATGAGCAAAAACATCTTAATGCGGTCACTTAACTCATGAGCGGTCTTCTTAAAGGCATTGTTTTTTTTGCTGCTTACCGGGTCGGGAAAGTCCCAGGCTATAAAGTGGTTCTCTTTGTATTGTAGCTGGCATTCAGAGCGGGCGCGGTCGCATAAGCTGATAACGTAATCAAATTCATCGATGCTTAAATCTGAAACGGCCTTTGAACCTAACCCTTCGGTACTAACCCCGAGGGCTTGCAGTGCTTCAAGAGCTTTAGGTTCAGGCTGGGTTGGCTCAGTGCCGGCACTGTAAACTTCCAGCTCATCATTACCAAACTGTCGCAAAATGGCTTCGGCCATTAAAGAGCGAGCCGAGTTGGCGGTACAGAGAAACAGAACCTTCGTGGTCATGAGTATCACCATATATTCGATATTTCATATATATGGTAGATCGAATATGTAGAAGGTGCAACAGGATAGGGACTGAACCAAGAGCGCTGAGGTTACAGGAACCATTGTGGAGGACGCCCGTGAATACATCCCTGTAGGGCTTGGGCAGCGCCATCCATGGCGCTGCGCACCTCCACCGTGGTCCGCTGTAACCGTCGTACGCGCTCCTGTTTCAGTCCCTATCCTAATATCAATGCCAGGTTGGATCTCGCAGGTGTAGATAGGGTAGGTTGCTCACTTGCAAGCGTTATGAATGTTGAGCCCCCTGTGGCGGAGTGTCGAAGGCCAAGGATGGCCTTCGTCAAGCGTTCATGGATGAACTCGTAGCGTCTCCGCCACAGGGGGGTCAATGTTCAAGCGAAGCAAGTGACAACCTGCCCTACAGCCCCAGCACCTCTTTGCCCTGGTCAAAGGTGACGTCAACCGGTATGCCGGCGTCGGTTAGTTTGTCCAGGTCGGCTTTTAGTTGCGGGCTGACAACGCCTAGCGTTGCAACCAGTTCAGCTACGCCGTTGTAGTCGCCGTCGCCCTGCAGTGTCAGTATTTTTTCTGACAGGCTGTTCATGGCTTCGCGCATTTTGTCCATATTAATGGCGTATTGACCGCTGGCGTTACGATCGAAAGCGCCTGCGTCGGCGAAGTAGTTAAAGCGGATCATGTTGGCTTTGCCGTGTGCACTTGAGGCACCAAAACGAACTGAGCGGAAAATACTGGCCATAAAGGTGGTGTAGTAGTCTTTCAGTTCGCCTTCGGCTAAAACGCCTTGCTCAAATAACTGAGTCACCATGTACAGGCCCAGAATATCCGCTTTGCCTTCTTCTAAAGCAGAAGCGTGCTCTTTTAATGCTGAACGTACGGTGCCTTTGTCATTCAGAGTATTTTTAATGCCTAAGCCGTGAGCCACTTCGTGGAACATGGTGTTAGCGAAAAAGGCGTTAAAGGTAATGTCTTCACGTTGTTCTGGCACAATGAGCTGCGCGGCAATTGGTACTAGTATTTTATCGAACTTAGCTTGCATGGCATTTTTAAGCTGCAAACGACGTGTGCCTTTTTCTAACTGAACTTCTTCGTCATTAGGCAGGTTAATGGCAATGGTTTTGCTGCCAGCATTTGAATGGCCTGCGTAGTAAACAACATCGTATGCGTTTAGCTGAGCGTTAGCGCCGGGTTTTTCTGCTTTGTAAGCGGGCTCAACCGGTAAACCTTCCTGTAACTGCGGCAGATACTCCGCATACTTTTCCAGACGCTGGCTCCAGGCCTTATCTTTTATTAACACGTAAGACTCAAAAGCGGTTTTGTAACCAAATAAATGGTCCTCATAATTTTCAATAGGACCGATAACCACATCAATATCGTTACCTGTCATGTCCATCCAGGCCATATCGGAAGGTTGGTATTCATTGCTTAAAAAAGCATCGGCGCGCAAACGCAGGTACTCTGAAAAATCTTTGTTTTCTGCTAAATCGGCAGCCTGGCGGAGTAAATCAGCGGCTTTAGTTAAAGACTCTTTATAAGCCTCTGAGTAGGCTACTGTTTTCAATTCGCCTTCATCGTTGCGACGCAACAACGTATATAAACTGTCTTTGTTCGCAAGCTCGGCGTTTTCAAATTCCGTTTTGGTCATGTCGGCAGGGTAAAAGTTAGCGCCTGCAGGTTTGTCTTCAAAACCGGTTAAGAAGGGCTGGTTATTGTTTAGCCTATCCCATGGTCCGTAGTTAATAACAGTAAACTCCCGGGCTTTTTCTTCAACCTGGTTTAAAAGTTTTTGTTTATCACCCGGAAACGCTTGCTGCCAAAATAGGTTGTCCATAATTTTTGACGCGTCTATGAGTAAACCGACCATTTTTTTCTGCTCGTTTGATAAATGCGACAGGTCCGTTTTTAGTTGGTAGGGTGTGTAGATATCAAGTCTTTGTTCTGCCCCCTCAACTAATTCGTAGTTATTTTGTTGTCCGCTATCAGGGTTTTGTGTGGTGGTTTGTGGCTCGCTGCAACCCATTAAAACCAGTGCTAGTGGTGCTAAGCTAAAAAGTGTTTTTTTCATAATATGACGTTTCTAGAAATTGAGTTGTTGTAAAGTTCTGTTAATCTACTTCCAAGCTTTTTCAGAAGCAAGAAAACCATAATAATAAGGAAATAAAATGTCATCGCAAAATGCACTATACATGCTAATTGACGAGCGACTCAGACGTGATGAATTAAAACTTCCCGGCTTACCTGAAACGGCAGAGCAAGTGCGCAACGCAGCCATGGATCCGGACTGCAACCTGCACGATCTCTGTCATATTATTCAGCAAGATACCGCGTTGACAGCACGGCTTATTCGCCTGGCGAATAGTGCGTACCTTGGCGGCAGAAACAAAGCCGAGAGCTTAATGCAGGCGTTAACTCGTATTGGTATGCGGCGCATTCGGACACTGGCATTGGCGATGGCAATGGAGCAGGTATTCAAGCCGGACAATGACATAGTACAGATGTTTTCTCAGCAGTTTATTGTTGAAAGCAGAGAAATTGCGGCGGCAGCCGTTGTTATAACTGAAGACTTACAACACAGAGGAATTGGGCACCGGCTGCATCAGGACGTTGCATTGTTAGCTGGTATGGTGTCGCGCATTGGCGTTGCCCCAATTTTGCATATGGCGAATGAATTTGAAGACAGTTTCGCCAACCCTTCTTTTATTAAAGAGTGTATTACCCAGTTTAGCTCGACTTTAGGCAGTAATATTCTCAGTTACTGGCAGTTTACACCAAACCTGGTGCAAGTGCCGCTGTGCTATTACAACGGCAGAATGACCTTAAACGATGCGATAACCGTGAACTATTGTGACATTGTGCATTTGGCTGGCTTGTTAACCGGAAACGTGAAACCTAATAAGGACAGTGTGACTTTGGTTGAGTATCAAATGCTGGGGGTAATTAAGACCGACGATTTTTGGCAGCAGGAGTCTGTGCAGAAATCCTACCGCCAAATGCTGGACTTGCTCTCTTAACCAAAAGCTTTCTTTAAATCGTCAAACAGAAGCCCGACTTCAGCGCTAACCAGTGCAAAGTCGGCGTCGATTTTTTCTTCCGGGCTAGGGTCAACCAAATCATCTTTAGCGTCGAGCAGACGGTCCGTCGGCTTAACTCGTTTCAACGCCATATCCGACTCAATAATAAACTCTAAATTTTCCTGCCATACCAGACCTAAACGAGTGACTTGCTTGCCACCGGCTAAGTGTGCCTGAATGTCCTCACGGGTTAAGTCTTCCTGCTTGCAACGAATAATGCCACCGTCAGCTTGTGGCGAACGCAGTTCGGCTTCATCGCCAAACTCGAATGGGTTTGGTAATTCAGCACTTTGTAACCAGGCCGTCAGGTAAGTTTCAACTGCGTCACTAGGGCTTACCGGGCGCACAGGTAACGAGCCGACCGAACCACGCAACAAACCTAAAAAGTCTTCGGCTTTATTGGCTGCTGATTCATCAATAGCAATAATTTGGCGGTCGAGGTCGATGTAACCCCAGCTTTGGCGAAAACGGCTGAATGCCTGTGGCAGAAGCTGGTGTATTAAATCTTCTTTTAAGTTTTGTTTTTCTTTGCGCGGCACCGAACGGCCTTCAGCTTCACTGATCCGGCGTACCTTTTCATCTAGCTGGGCGTTAACAACCGTGCTGGGAAGTACTTTTTCTTCTCGTTTGGCACACAGCAACCAGCAATTACCCAGGCTGTGAGTCAGTACTTCATTGTCTGCGCCAAAAGGCGAAGACCAGCCAAATGAGCTTTGGTCCGAGCGCGAACAGGGGTGAAAGCTGTGCTCAGCTAATTGCTCAGAGAAATCATCAGGCAGGGAAAAGGTTTCGCTGAATTGATAAAAACGAAGATTTTTAAACCACATAGGTAAGCTGTTCCTGTCGCAACAAATAAAACAAAAATAAGGGCAGAGATTGTAGCCCGTTAGGGCTGAGCTGTCAGTTTAAAACCTGTACAGAAAATGAAAAGAAATAGCTTAAACCTTTACCGGGTTCGCTCTCAGCGCTGATTTCACCAGACAGTGTCTGAGTGACCAGGTTTCTGACAATATGCGTACCCAGGCCGCTGCCACCCTGATCTCTTTTCGTGGTAAAGAAGGGGTCGAATAACCGCTTAAGTTGAGCTTCGGATAAACCATTACCATTGTCAGAATAGTGCACCTGAAGAGTTTCGCCATCAAGCCGGATAGAAATGATCATAAGGCCTTCACTAATCCCGTCAAAGGCGTGGCGTAGCGAGTTAAGAATCAGATTCGTGAAAATTTGCGATAAAGCGCCGGCCGGGCAGCGTATGAAAATGTCATCGGCACATTCAAGACGCACCTGATGGTTGGTCTTTTTAAGATGAGGCTGCAAAGACTGAACTAAGTCTTCGATATAGCTTTTCAGGTTAATGTCGCGGATAGCATCCGATGCCTGGTCGACAGCCACTTGTTTAAAGCTGCTAATAAGATCGGACGCGCGATGCAGGTTGCTGTCCAGTAAGTTAAGGCTTTCGCGGCCTTCTTCTATAAACTTCTTCAGTTGCGTTTGCGTCAGTTCTTTATTAAGCAGCGACTGATCCAGAGTGTCGAGTTTTTCGCGTAAGTAAGAAGACGCCGTAACGCTAATTCCTATGGGCGTATTCACGTCGTGCGTAATACCGGCAACCAGCCCACCCAGCGAAGCCATTTTTTCCGACTCAATAAGTTGTTGCTGGGTTTCCCGCAGGTTATTAAGGGAGGACTCCAGCCGCTGGTTAGACTGGCGCAATGTGTTTTCAATTGCACGGCGCTGGCCAACTTCGCGCTCCAGTTTTTCCTGGCGCATTTCCAGCTCGTTCTTGCGTTGCTCAAGGTCAAGCATAACCTGACTTAAACTGGATGTTTTGCGCGCGACTTCCTGTTCAAGTATGGCATTTTGTTCATCCAGCTGGCGGTTAGCAGCTTTAAGTTTCTTTTGGGTACGGTCCAGATCCGACTGATATTCTTCAATATTATCCAGCAGCTGGTTATAGGCCTGCTCGACCAGCACCAGTTCATTGTTGTGCTGGTCGTCTAAGCGAATTCTGGAGCGCTCTAAGTTATCCAGCCGGAACCCTTTAATTTGTTGAGTTAAGTCACTTAGTGGCCGGTTCAGCATGCGATTAAAGGCAATAGTGAAAAGTACAATAAGGAAGATACTTTTAATAATGGCATTACCGATAATAAAGCCAAGGCTCACTTTAATACGGTCAATAGCAATGTCGCGGGTCGAAAACAGGCTGACATCACCCACTTTGGTGGAGTGGCCCGAAAATTCAAATATGAGTGAATCGTAGTAGCCAAAAATACCGTTACGTTCCGGCAGAAGAGCACCTTCGCTATTGTCGTCAGGCAAGTCACTCATAGTTGTGGTTTCGCCCAGCTGCACCAAAATATTACCGGCATCGTCGCGGATAAGAACCCCGGCAATAGCGGGAATACTAATAAGGCCGTCGGCAATGGTATCAATTTGATTGCTGTTAAACTCCCAAAGCGAACGAGTAAGAGAGCCATTAAAGGTGCTTTGCTGGTTTTGCAGTTCGGCAATCAGTACTCGTTTAGTATCAAAGTATTCGGCTCCAATTTGTATCGCGGTCACAATTAACGTCAACAAAAAGTAGACGGAAAGCACGCGAGTTAATAAGGAGGATGAAATACTTTTGATTGCCATAGACTGAGGTCAACGAGTTGTACAGATAGGGATAAACTAATTCATTGGCTGAAATAACGCAATAAAGCAATCCGGCCAATAAAAAGCACTGACACAAAAATGACATATTACAGTCATTAAGCTGTCACGAAAAGTCACTAAAGTCGCCACAAATTAATTCACAAAGGTCATAACTTATGAAGTTAATTACTTCTGCTGGCGCTTTAGCTGTTGCAGCCTTAGTCGCGGCTCCGGCTTATTCGCAACAGGACACACTGGAACCTGTGGTTGAGCAGGCTTCCTCTATCAATGAATCTGCTCGTCAGTCGCAGCTGACTATAGACCAAATTTCCGATGATATGCAGGAACGACTGCAACAGTATAAACGCATCATGAAAGAAATTGATGGGTTAAAGGTTTATACCGCACAAGTCGAGCAGCAAATCGATAGTCAGGAAAGCGAAAAAAGCGACATCAATAACTCTATTGATCAGGTCAGTTATGTTGAGCGTCAAATTACTCCCTTGATGTTACGTATGATTGACTCGCTTGAGTCTTTTGTTGAATTGGATGTGCCGTTTTTGCAGATAGAGCGAAGTGAACGCTTACAGCAGCTGAACGACCTGATGGAAAGAGCTAACGTTGACGTTTCTGAGAAGTTTCGTCGGGTTATGGAAGCTTACCAGATAGAGGCTGACTACGGTCGCAACATTGAAGCTTATACCGCCGAGCACGAAATTGATGGTCAGCAACAAGACGTCACCTTCCTGCGTGTGGGTCGTGTCGCGTTAATTTATAAAACCCGCGACGGTGAACATCTTGGATTGTGGAATCAGGAAACGCGCAGTTGGGAAGAGCTTGATAGTAAGCACTTACCTGCAGTTGAAGAAGCTATTCGTATTGCCAGAAAACAACTGGCACCAGATTTACTGATGATGCCTTTGTTCGCAAATAAATCGACCAGTTCCACTAACAACAGCGCCGGGCAATAAGGGGTGATAGCCATGAGATTAAGTAAGCATATTGCAAAATGGTTTTCAGCGACGGTATTGGCAGTCACTTCTGTTACCGCCTTAGCAGCACCAGCTCCGCAAGACCCAATTAACCTGGATGAGCTTTTGCAGCAACTGCAACAGGGAAAGTTTTCTCAGTCGCAGAACAACAAAGAACGTGAACAGCGCTTTCGTGAAAGAGAGCAAGAACAAAAAGCCATGCTTGAGGCCGCTATTGCCGAGCGCAATCGTCTGGAACAACGAGCGGAACAACTGGAAACTCAGTTCGAGCAGAATGAAGTTGATTTGGGTAACTTGAGCGATACTTTAACGCAGCGCATGGGCTCACTGAAAGAGCTGTTCGGTGTTTTGCAGCAGGTGGCTAACGACGCCTCAAGTAACTTTGATAACTCGGTTATTTCTGCTCAGTATCCCGGGCGTGCCGAGAATTTATCGGAACTGGCTGAACGTATGGGCTCGTCGTCTAAGCTGGCCTCTATTGAAGACATAGAAAGCGTCTGGTTTGCCTTGCAACAGGAAATGACGGAATCCGGTAAAGTTGCTGAATTTACCACTCAGGTTACCGCGGCAAACGGCGACAAGTCAGAAAAAGAAGTGGTTCGTGTCGGTGCATTCAACCTGGTTGCAGACGGTAAATATCTGGAACGAGTGGGTGAAACCGGTTCGGTTGCCGAACTGGTACGTCAGCCAGCAGGCCGCTACCTGAGTACCGCAGAAGAGATTCAGCAAACCGACAGCGGCATTGTGACTTTTGGTCTTGACCCCACTGGTGGTTCAATTCTGAGTCTGTTAGTTCAGGCGCCAAGCCTGAGTGAGCGTATTGATCAGGGCGGAACCGTTGGTTACATCATTTTAGCACTGGGTGCTATTGGCCTGCTGTTTGCACTGGAACGCTTTGTTTCGCTGATGCTGCTGGGCAATAAAGTGAAGCGTCAGCTGAAAAAAGATAAGCCGAGCGATGATAACCCGCTGGGCCGAGTGATGTTGCTGAAAGACAAGTATCCGCAGGCTGACACTGAAACCCTGGAATTGAAGCTTAGCGAAGGTATTTTACGCGAAGTGCCTAAAATTACCCGCAACCTGACGTTTATTAAGATTATTTCAGTAGTCGCACCGCTTATGGGTCTGCTGGGAACCGTAACCGGTATGATCAATACCTTCCAGGCTATTACCTTATTTGGTACGGGCGACCCGAAACTAATGGCTGGCGGTATTTCGCAGGCATTGGTAACAACGGTGCTGGGTCTGGTGGTTGCGATTCCAATGACGTTACTGTTCGCGACTTTGCATACGCGTAGCAAAAACCTGATTCATATACTGCAGGAACAAGCATCCGGCATTATCGCGGAGCGGTCTGAGCGAGGAGAGTAACCGTGTTATTCCTCATTGAATTCAGTAATGCAATTAGAGATTTCATCGAGGCCGGCGGACAAGTTCTGCTGGTCATCGGAATCCTCATTTTTACTATGTGGCTGATGATTCTTGAACGCATTTTTTATTATCTCAACGGGCACCGTAAAAATGTGAAAGAAACGCGGCAACGTTGGCAGCAGCGTGAAGACAAGTCGTCCTGGAATGCCGAGCAAATTCGGCAGGCAATGATTTCCCGCGTGAGTCTGGCATTAGGTGGAAACCTACCGGTGATAAAAGCGTTAGTTGCACTGTGCCCACTGCTGGGTCTGATGGGTACCGTAACCGGCATGATAGAAGTGTTTGATGTGATGGCTGTGACCGGAACTGGCAGTGCCCGCTCCATGGCGTCGGGTGTTTCTAAAGCTACCATTCCGACTATGGCGGGTATGGTTGGTGCCTTGTCGGGAGTGTTTGCCGCAACCTGGCTACAACGCACCACACGTCGTGAACGCATGAAGCTGGAAGATAAAATTTTATTGGAACGTCACTAAGGTGATGTCGAGGACAGGATTATGAAGCAGCATTTTGCCAATTTAATTGAAGAAGAAGAAAGTGCTATCGATATGACACCGATGCTGGACGTGGTGTTCATTATGTTGATTTTCTTCATTGTCACGGCTTCTTTCGTGAAAGAAGCGGGTATTGATGTGAACCGCCCTGATGCGGCCACCGCAGTGCAGAAAGACCGCGCCAATATCTTAATCGCAATAAGCGAAAACAACGAAATTTGGATTGATAAACGCCAGGTGGATGTACGGGCAGTGCAGGCTAACATAGAGCGTTTGTACGCGGAAAACCCGCAGGGGTCTGTGGTGATTCAGGCGGATCAGGAATCAAACACCCGGGTGTTAATTAAGGTAATGGATGCAGCCCGCTCGGCGGGGGTTTACGACGTTTCTGTAGCAACGGATGAAGAGTAAATGATGAGATTCCTGGCAGCATTACTGGTTGCAGCTTTTGTCACTATTGGTTTGTTTTACCTGATGCAGTCCTTGATCAGTGGTGGCGAAGGTGCAATGAGCGAACCGCCGCGAGGCAGCGTGCTGGACTTTGTGCGCACGCCTGAGCCTGAAGAAGTGCAGGAAAAGGAGCGCAAACCGGAACGCCCTCCGGAACCCGAGCAGCCACCGGAAGACTTACCTCAGCCGCAGATGAACAATGATATTGCGGAAACTGATGGTGGGGCGGGTTATGACTTCTCAGCCAATATGGACAGCGGTGCGGACATTGGCAGTGGTATGTCGTTGCAAGCAAGCGACGGCGAGTATCTGCCTATAGTGAAAGTTCAGGCTGCGTATCCGCGCCGGGCTTTACAGCGTGGTATAGAAGGTTACGTGGTGGTGGAGTTTACCGTAACAAAACAGGGTTCGGTACGTGACCCGGTTGTGGTTGAAGCCGAGCCGGAAGGAATTTTCGATCAGGCCGCAATGGATGCCGTACTGAAGTTTAAATACAAACCTCGGGTTATTGATGGTGAGGCGGTAGCAGTGGATGGTGTCCGCAATCGCATGACCTTTGAAATGAACTGATTGGGTGACTTATGAAATTTAAATTCATTGCTTTTGCGGCTTGCAGTTTCTGGCTGGCTTTTGCCCACCCGGTGCTGGCACAACAGACTGAACGGGTTCCGGCGTTACGGGAAAAAGTTTACGGACAATTGGCCCGCGCTCAGGAGCAGGCGGATAACGGTAACCTCGCCGAAGGTATTTCGATACTGGGCGAAGTGGCCGAAAAAGCCGATAGCATGAACAGCTACGAGCGCGCCATGATGTGGAACTTCTACGGTTTCATGTATTACGAGCAGGGCAATACCAAAGAGGCTATTAACTACTTTGAAAAGGTTGTAAAAGAGTCGCCTATTCCTGAATCTTTGGAAAAAAGCACGCTGTACAGCCTGGCTCAACTTGCCTTAAGTGATGGCCAGTTCCAGCGCGCAATTAGCTTTTTAGACCAATGGGAAGGCCTTGCGGAAGAAGGTGAGATGGGTAAAGCCTGGGTGTTAAAAGCACAG
>Ga0207888_100132_pt1 | contig 49049 bp, 28 predicted proteins | sample LinPmetageLP43_FD_184055 | JGI IMG/M metagenome (GOLD analysis project Ga0207888, IMG submission 184055) | Marine viral communities from the Pacific Ocean - LP-43 (SPAdes) | ecosystem: Environmental > Aquatic > Marine > Oceanic | place: Pacific Ocean | collected 2010-08-27
AATATCAGGATGACCGCCGCAACCATTTGGTTTCATTTTATCAAATTCAAAGATGAAAAGCGGTTTCTCTGAAAAATGATTTTTAACTTTCTGGAGACTTTCTAGTAAGATAACTTGTTCCTTTTCTCCTATCATTGGACTGGTGAGTAACGTTATTTTTGTTTCGGGGAATTTCTGGAATACCTTTTCTACAAAACCTATATAATTAGCTACAAATTTTTCCTGATTGAATTCGCTTCTTTCCTTTTGACCGTCGCCTACAGAAAGGTCATTGGTTCCCAGCGCGATAGAAACCAGATCTGGCATTCGATCTATAGTTACTTTTTTTGAAGAATCTGTATTGAGTCTAAGGTTCTCATAAACGTCTAGCATAACGGCTTGATCTTCGTCATTCCAGTTTCGGTACATTCCCATGCCAGAAACACAACTTAAGCGAAAATCTGTATTTAAAGCACGTGCTGCTCTAGGCCCGTAAGCGAGATACGCATTGTGCTGATCGTACCATTCACCTGTATCACACGGTATTTCTTCGGTTTGTGCACCCATTCCACAAGTGATGCTATTCCCAATGAATTCTATTAAGGGCTTATTTACATGGGTTACTTTAATTAACTTCTTCGCACTTACTTTATTAAAAATAACATCTCCTGTACTGGCTTCTGTAGCTTTATAAATCTTTACATTTGAGGTGTCTGAAGAGTGTAATTTTATCCTAATGGGACTTCCGTCCACAAGATATCTGCCTTTATATTCTTGATTTACCTCGAGAGCTACGTAGGAATGATCTTGTACACCATTAGATAAAAATAGCGTACAGGTATCTCCCACAATATTCATTTCAACAACTGAACCTGAACCAATAAGGGCAACCGATGTGTCATTGAGATTTTCATAACGCCCTTCATACTGAATTAATGGGCTTGATGCTCTAAAGTTGCGCTCTACCTGTTTACAACCAATTGTTATAATTAAAATGAATAAAAAACCAAAACATTTACACAAATCCATGATTAAAATTTTATGCTTAAAATTAATCATCTATCATAAAGTAAAACGAAACTATTTTCTCAAAAACTTATAGAATATTTCAAGCAGCGGATTAGTTGAGTGCTTTAAGTTTATTTTGATTTTAGTTATTTTCTTAAAGAATCCATATTAGGAAAGACAGTTTTAATAGTATAATTTTATTGAATTTCTAACTGGGTTCTTACCTCGTTTAAACCCTCTCCCCTTACGCTTACATTAGTAAGTCCTTTTTTAAACCTACTACCTACAATAATCATAGCCTTTCCATAAAACAAATTGACCGTATTACCTTTGAAAGGGGTTAGACTCTGTGGGTTACCATTACCTACACCAGCTAAATAACCAGTACCATTTACTTCAATTTGCAAGGCATTATCTGCAAGTGGCGCAGGATTGCCATCTTTGTCAAAGGCTTCTACAAGTATGTAGCTTAGATCGATCCCGTTAGCCATTATAGTTGTCCTGTCAGGGCTTAGTTTAATCATACTTACTTCCCCCGCCGTTTTTATTGTTTTTTCGCCAATAACAGCACCATCTTTATAGACCACGGCTTTTACTTCACCGGGCTCATAGGTTACGTCCTTCCACATCAACCTAAAACGCTCGGTCGAATTCATAGAGACCGGATTTTTACATTGTTTTCCCTTGGATTTTCCGTTAATAAACAATTCTGCACAGTCGCCATTGGTATAAACAAATACCGGGGTGACCTCGCCTTCCCTTCCTTCCCAATTCCAATGCGGGAGGATGTGGATGGTTTTTTCTTCGGGTTTCCAGTAACTTTTGTACAGATAGTATCGGTCCTTGGGAATACCTACCAAATCAACAATGCCAAAATACGAGCTGCGTGCTGCAGCTTCCTCACCTAAATTCATCTCTTTAGCCGTCATACCTGTGTAAGGTGTGGGTTCACCTAGATAATCAAAACCTGTCCAGACAAATTCACCTGCGATATAGGGTTCGTCCTGCTGCCACATAAAATCATCATCAGCGATCTCAGCCCAGGAAGGGGCATTAAAGTCATAAGAGCTTACCTGAAGTGATCCCGTGACCTCAGTCTTATCTTCCGGCAGAGGAAATTCATAGAAACCACGAGTGCTTAAAGTAGAGGCTGACTCGCTGATCACGACGGCCTTGTCAGGTTCCATTTGCCGGGCCAGGCGGTACCTCCGGCCATAATTCCAAGCATGGATGTCGTAATAATCAAAATGCCTCATCGATGCGCTCTGCATATTGTCATTAACCAGAGTCACCGGGCGGGTGTGGTCATACTTTTTCACATAGTTCACCATAGTGTGCAGTTTCTGAAAGCCATTATTAATATTCCACTGTACATCGCCTATCTCGTTCCCTACACTCCACAGAAACACAGACGGGTGATTGCGATCCCTAAGCACGAAATTCTTTATGTTCCTATTGGCGAATTCTTCAAAATTGGTCGTATCTGTTATATCAGCTTTTGCATCGTACTTATCAAAAATCTCATTGAAAAACAGCAATCCCATACGATCGCAGAGTTCCAGAAGTTCTGGTGCGGCAACATTATGGCTATTACGTATGGCGTTAACGCCCATAGACTTCATAATTTCCAGTTGGCGCTCCATCGCCCGGGGGTGAAAAGCTGCACCCAGCGGGCCGTGCCCGTGATGAAGGTTTACCCCTTTGAGCTGTACCCTTTTGTCATTTAAATAAAATCCGTCATTGGCCGTAAACCGGGTGGTACGAATACCAAAAGTGGAAACCTTCTCGTCAACAAGTTTATCCCCAAAAAACACCTGTGTTTTTGTAGCGTATAGGTTGGGATTTTCTACGTCCCATCGCTGGGGATCGAGTACCTTAAGAGTAACTTCGAGGTCTTTCTCCTCCTTGGGCCTGAGGTATTTGGTTATTTCTCTGCTCTGCAATTCGTTGCCATTAGGATCCAAGATGGTCTGCACCACCTTTACCGAATCTGCCCGGCTATTCATGTTCAACACCGTGCTGCTGATACGTACATCTGCGTAGTGGGGCTTCACAATGGGCGTGGTAATGTGGTTGCCCCAAATGCCCAAGTGAACCGGCTCTACCTTAAGCAGTTGCACCTTTCTATATATTCCTGCGCCAGGATACCAGCGGCTGTCGTGCTCCATGGTATTTGTATAAACGGCCAACGTGTTTTTTTGGCCAAAAATAACAAGATCGGTCACATCCAGATAGAAGGAGTTGTAGCCATAATCCCAGCTTCCTGCACGTTTACCATTCACATAAACCTTGGGAAATGCCATGACCCCATCAAAAATGAGGTATATCCTCTTGTTCTCATCGGCTTGCGCCAAATCTATTCCGGTGCGGTACCAGCCCTCACCTTTCCAGGGTAACTTACCTGTATTACCATCGCCTTTGGGGTCAAAGGGCCCGCTGATGGCCCAATCGTGGGGCACGTTTACGCTTTCCCAAGAGACATCGTTAAAACCGGGGCGCTCTGCATTTTCTGGATTTCCTTTAATGAATTTCCAGCCCTGTTGAAGGGTTTTATATTCCCTCTGGGAAATCGCAGTTAAGCTTAAAAGCATAAAAAAAAAGAAAGCCAGCCGTGCCGACTTTCTTCTGTATATTGTTTTCATATCTCAGTTTCCTTTAAAGCTAATCGTTTAGCGCTCCGTTATAAAAATTAAGGCCTAGGGTAGCCTTATAATCATGATCAAATAAGGTTGCGTTATCCCAGTGAGAACCTTTCGCCCATTGTGTGCTGCAGCTAGTTGAAACCCAAGCAGGCTCCCAATAAATTAGTCCACCGGCGCCTACCTCTACCAAAACATCCCTTAGGGCGTTTAGATAACCCAGCTGTCCTTCGGGGCTTGCCTCAAAACCGGGAACCAAAGCATCATTACCCAAGATATTGTTTGCACTATCTGCATTTTGCATGGTAAACGGATAGGCAGTTTCCACAATCATCAGTTTCTTATTATACGTGTTTATCAGGGATGAAAGTGGCGTTGAAACTTCATCAAGATCGTAATCAGACCAGATTGGATAGTAGGATAATCCTATCCAGTCATAATCAGTAACTCCCGCATTTCTGGCCTGCTCAAACCACCATAACCCATTTTCTGGCTGTGCAATGTGGAGCATAACCTCGATGCCCGCATTTTTTTCTGCCGAAAGATCACGAACCGCCTTAATGCCCTGATTTATCAACGAGGAATTTCGGGTCCAGTTAATGGGCCATTGCAGTTCCCCTTTTTGAAGGATCATTGGATTGATCTCGTTCCCCACCTGCACGATGTCTGGCGTAAGATTTTCACCTTCCAACTCCTCAAGGATGTCATAGGTATAATCGTACAACAATTGACCCAAGGCTTCGGTATTGTCTATTTGTGCTTCCCAAGCCGCAGGAATTTCCTGCTTGGCAGGATCAGCCCAGTCATCAGAATAATGAAAGTCGAGCAGTACCCTCATACCTTCAGCCTTTGCGCGGCTTATGGTCTTTTTTACGTCTGCCAGATCAGAATAATTGGTCCAGGTAGCATTATGCCAAAGCCTTACGCGTACCAGGTTTGAGCCCGCCTCTGCGAAGATTTTATAGGGATCAGCATTATTTCCATCCTGATCTTTATAGACAGCACCACAGTCCTCCATCTCATTGACATAAGATAGATCTGCACCGTAATAAAAATCAGGCTCTTCTGGTGGTTCATTGGTTTCAGGTCCTGGCTCTTCGCCTTCATCGGGGTTTTCACCAGCAGTGGGGTCTTCCGATGTGTTTTCATTCCCATCACCGGGAGAACAGGAAGTCGCCACAAAAAGTGAAAAAAAGATTAAGAATATTCGTAGCATGTCATTTTATTTTTGGTTAATGCAACAAGGAACGCTAAACCAGCAAGCAATGCGTTCCTTGTCTTTTCTAAACTGGATAATTATTCTAAACTGATGGTTTTCTCAAGCGTGTTGATAGTCATAGTATACGTTCCAGGGATACCCACAAATGTAAAATTACTATCACCGTCTCCGGCATTTTCAAAATTCTCACCTATGGTATAACCCATTTCTTCAAATGTGGGATAGTTAATCCCGCTGTTCCAGTCGTTGAAGGAGGTAAATACCCTAAAGGCTCCGGTACCGCTGAACTCAAGGGTTGCCGTCCTGATGTAGGCACTGGTCTCGACCACGTTTACCACGGGTTCGTCCCAGTTCCAGCCAGTGGGCACACCGTCTCCTACAAGATAATAAGGTGTGGAAGGCGTGAGGGTTATCGTTTTTTCATTGCTATCTACCACAACCTCATAAATACCTGGAGTTCCCACAAAACTGAAATTGCTGTCGCCATCGGCCGCATTTACTAAGTTTTCATCAATGGTAAAGCCTTCCTCTTCAAAATAAGGATAGTTAAGGCCAGATGCCCAGTCCCCTTCAATCTCAAAAAACCGGAATGTATCATTGGTAAGCTCAACCCTGGCGGTATAAACATCGCCGTCACAGAAAAATTCTACGGGCGAACTCCACTCCCAGCCAGCATCTACCGCTGCTGCACCTACCACGTAAATCGAGGCGCAACCGCCCCCTGTATCAGGCGCCTGCTCGATTATGCTCAGGGTCAAAGGTGCAGCATCTGAATATACCTCGACGGAATTTGCAGCTCCAGTACCTGAATAAGCATGAATTCTGAAATAAACCTGACCTGTATTATTGGGCAGACCATCTTCTCCCGTAGTGGCAGGATCGTCATCCAGGCCCAGGTCTTCTGCAAATTCAAGCATTTGATCAACTGTAACCGCTTGATTGGTAGCTGAGGTAGAACCTAAGATTACGGGTGTGGTAAATTCAGAATCAAGTGAAGCTTCTAGGTCATACGTGATATTTACAGGGGCATCAAAATCTACCGGGTTCCAAAAAAAGCGCTCAGCGATGTTGGTCCCGGTATCCTCGCTGAGCAAGTACTGGGAAGAAAAGGAGTTTTCAAAGTTTACCCCTTCTGGATCTGGCTGCGCTGTGAATACTAAGTAATCTTCTTCGTCACACGAGATCAAGCCAAATAAGGCTAGGAAAGCACCGTAAATTAAAATTGTTTTTTTCATATTAATTTTTTTTGAATTAGTAACCTGGATTCTGAGTTAAATTTGGATTGGCCGCGAGGCTTGCAGCGGGAATTGGAAAAACATCTCTGGTGGCATCTATGGCGATGCCGTTTGCCGATCCACCCTTCCAAGACCAATTATAGGTACCACCGGTGTAACGGCCAAAACGGATAAGATCCTGCCTCCTGTGGGCTTCCCAATAAAGTTCTACTAACCGCTCATTGAGGATTAGATCTAAGGTCAGCCTGTTGGCTGCAACTGCATTGGGGTTGCCTGCACGTGCCCTTAGATCATTAACATAGCCTACCGCAGTGCCAAGATCACCACCACCACCACGTAAATGTGCTTCAGCGAACATAAGATAAGCATCTGCCAGTCGAAACATAGGGAAATCAGTATCTACTATTTCAATGGCAGAACCGGGTTGTCCGTCTGAAGTAAGGTTAGACCATTTTGCGATGATAAAGCCTGTATCCCTTTGAGAGACATCAGGAATATTGATAATTCTATCCTCAGTGATTAATGTGTTTCGCACGTCAATATTGTAGTTGCCATTCTGGAAAGTCTCAGAAAACTCTGAGGGCACTCGCAGTGCTCCGCTCCAGCCACCGGCATTTACCCCAAAATCACCACCATTGGCCTCTTGAGATCCTACCTGACCGTTGATCATCACTGTTGTGGGACCAAAATTTTGAGTGGTAACCCCGTCAGAAATGATTGGGAATATAATTTCGTTTCTTGCAGGTTGATCATTATTATCGGCTTTAAAGTTGTTTAGGTAATTTGGCGTAAGGTCATAACCCGAATTAATAATTTGTTGACAGTATTGCAAACAATCTGCATAGCGGTCTTGATTCACATATACTTCAGCATTAAGGTATAGTTTTGCTAAAAGCATCCAGGCAGCGGCCTTATCTGCACGGGCATATTCGTTCTGAAGCGGATCAACCATTTGTGGAATGATCTCGAGAAGCTCGCTTTCAATAAATTCAAACAACTGCTCCCGGTCATACTCGGGAGCCTGAAAAGCTCCCACAGGGTCATTTTCGGTTACAAAAGGAGCTTTGCCAAAGAGGTCTACCATATGATAATAGGCCAATGCCCTTAAAAAGCGTGCCTCAGCTCTGTACTCTGCAATATCGGCACGCAGGCTTGCATCTACTCCCCTGCCATCAAGAGCAGCATCAGAAGTTTGTCTCAGGTACTCGTTTGCAAAAGATACCGATGTCATAACCCTGCCAAACATTCCCCGAAGGACGACATTATCGGCATTCCAGGTATTACGGTTCAATTCCCTTAGGCCCGGGTCATTTTCCCAAGACCAGATGGCCTCATCACTGGTAAGCTCCTGAAGGTTCCACCAGCCGCGACCATATTGACTGGTCCCGGCATCAAGTCCCTGAATATTGGAGCTTCCGGCACCATCGGTACCCGTGAGACTTAGGTTTCCATAAACACCGGCGAGACCGCTTCGGTAAGAGGCAGGGTCTGCATAAAAGTCAGTGTCCAAAAATGCCTCTGGATCTCCCGGTTCTACATCAAGATCGTTTGTACAGCCTACGAGAAACAATAATACTCCGGCCAGTACCCAAATCCTTTTAATTAATAACGTTTTCATTTTCATAATTTTTATAAACTAAAATTAGCCCCAACCAAGAACGTTCTTGGCCTGGGGTATATCGTGTTATCTATTCCGTTGTTAAATACTTCAGGATCCAACCCAGAATAGTCTGTGATTATAAAGACATTTTGCACCCCGGCACTCAACCTAAGGGAAGCGCTTCCATCAAACAAATTATTTATGGTGTAACCCAGCGTGATATTATCCATCTTTAAGAAGGAAGCATTTTCGATGTAAAAATCAGATAAAATAACATCTTCAGTCACATTGAAACCTGTTTGCAGTACGGCTCTGGGAAGATTTGAAGCCACGGCATTGTTCTCGAGCAGGTTAAACTGTGCTCTGGCAGAATTTACGTTGTTATATACATAATTGCCCCAGCTTGCCCTCAGATTGAATGAAAAGTCGAAATTCTTATAACTCATATTGGAAAGCAAGCCCATTGTAACATCTGCATTCCCATTTTTATAGAGGTACCGGTCATTTCCGTTTATAATGTTATCACCATTAAGATCAGCGTAACCCCCTTCTATGGGTAACCCATCAGCATTATATATCTGTTTGTAAACATAATAGGTAAATGGTGCATAACCCACACGATTGATTTGAGCTGTATTCCCAGTTCCTCCAGCGATACCGCCTACTTCTTGATCTTGGTTAAGAGCAAGTTCTTTAATTTCGCGTTCGATATAGGTGGCATTATAATTAAGACTCCATCTAAAATCGTTTGGGTTTAGGGGTTGTATAATGTCAGCATTTATAGCAAACTCAAGTCCTTGTGTAGTAAAATTACCTACGTTTTGAAACCCGGCATTACTAAAGTTTGAGCCGTCAGAAATGGCGGCATTGGCAAGCAGATCACTTGACTCTTTATAAAACCCTTCTATTGAGCCTGTAAACCGATCATTCATAAAACCATAATCAAAGCCCACATTGTAGGTAGTGGTCTCCTCCCATTTTATGTTTTCATTTCTAAATTGAGGGATACCCACGGTAAGTACCTCACCACCAAATTCATATTGAGAGGCAGGCAGTCCACGCACGTAACGGGCTAAAAACAGGTCTCTGTTGCCGCGACCTATGTTTTGCTGTCCTGTGATTCCATAACCCAAACGCAGTTTAAGGGTAGAAAATGCCTGGGATTCTGGAAAGAAATCTTCATTGATCTGCCATGCAAATGCAGCCGCAGGAAAATTCCCCCAGCGGTTATCTGGGCTAAAACGGGAAGTACCATCGCGACGGTAACTAAGTGTGAGTATGTATCTATCTTTAAAGCTAAAATTTGAACGGCCAAAAAATCCTATAAGTACAAGGTCGGTATCTACATTTAGGGTAGGTTCGGTATCGGGACCATCATCCAGGAGTTCACCTGTATTGTACTGCTCACTGGTAAATTTCTGGTAAGAATAACCCGCGGTAGCTTCTATTCCAAAATCACCTAAATCCTTGTTGTAGGCAAGATAACCGTCAAAAAGGGTATTTTTTTGATAATTATCATATTGCGAAAACGACCCTATGATTCGACCATCAGCCTGACTTAAGGGATTGAACGGTGAGACTTTAACATAACCGTCTGCGGTCTGCTCATCAAAACCAAGATTAACTGTTGCCGTGATGTCTGGAAAAAAATGCAGTTTGTAATCAAATTTGGCATTTCCATAGATGCGCCGTACGTTGCTAATGCTTTCATTTTGAAGCAAATTTGCAACAGGGTTGAACGGTGAATTTGAAAGTAGATCATCAGCATTGAGCACGCCATCATCCACAATGTTGGTATATTGAAAAAAGCCACCAAACGGAGAATCACGATCATAAACCGGCTGTGTGGGATCAAATGTAATCGCGTTGCCTTCTTCTCCCCCGGCAAACCTGTTCTTTTCAAAAGAGGCATTTGCGTTGACATTGATTTTGAGGTGATCTTCAAAAAAGCTGGGGTTAAGGTTTGCACTAAAGTTGTTTCGTTCAAATTTTGACGTCAACCTAAGCCCTTCTTGGTAGGTACGACCTATACTAACCCGCACGGGAACATCTGCAATCGCTCCTGAAACGGATAGGTTTTGGCTGGAAGTCATTCCATTTCTATAAATTTCGTCCTGCCAATCTGTATTTGCATTACCCAATCTATTCAACAGTCCCGGTCTTTCAGAAGCAACGATTTCGCGAAGTTCATTTCCAGAAAAAACATCAATTTTATTGGGTAGCGTATTAGTACCCATTTGAGTGTCAAGGTTCACCCTAAGATTGCGCGAGCCTTTTTTTGTTGTTATGATAATTACACCGTTTGATGCCCTTGAACCATAGATGGCAGTTGCCGATGCATCTTTCAATACGGTGAACGACTCAATATCGTTTGGGTTTATTGTACTCAATACAGAACGTGAACCACCTACTGCATTGTCATCTACGGGCAAACCATTAATAACAATAAGCGGGTCATTTGATGCACCCAATGAAGCACCGCCCCTAATTCTTATGGTAGAACCAGCTCCTGGTTCACCACCTGTATTAATGGTTAGTCCGGCTACCCTTCCGCTCAGGAGGTTTTCTGGGGTGACGATGTTTCCTTTGTTAAAATCTTCAGAAGTTACTGAGGTTAACGAACCAGTAGCATCTTTGATCGTAGTGGTACCATAGCCAATGACCACTACCTGATCTAACTCTGCAGCATCAGTTTTAAGAGCGACATCTAAAGTTGTTCCAGTCACCGGAACTTCCTGAGTAGTAAAACCTACGTAAGAAAACACTAAAATATCACCCTGCTCTACATCTATTTGATACTTACCATCAAAATCTGAAGTAACTCCATTTGAGGTATTTTTCACTACAATATTAACCCCCGGAAGCAGTGTTCCAGAATCAGCATCAGTAATTGTACCTGAGACGGTAACGCTCTGTCCAAATATTCCAAAAGGTGATATAAATAAAAGGAGTGTCCAATAAAAATTGGGTTTAAAAAACTTATTTAGCATAGGTTTTGACATTTATTTTAATTATTAAATTGGCAATCATCTGCTGCGAACATTATTAAATAACTAAATCGATATCGTTGTATCTATTATATTCGCAAAACTAAGTGCAATTAAAACGTTTGCGTAAACCTAAAGGGGGTGAAAATTGATTTTAATAGGGTGAAGATTTCGTTTTTTCAAGAAAAATTTATCAAGAGTAATTAATTGATGCGAGAAAGAGTCAAATAAACAGTTATTAACCTTAAAAAGCTTGTTTATAAACTATTATTTTCTACTAAATTCAGAAGGATTTTTCCCAAATTTTTTCTTGAAAAGCTTACTAAAATATTTGCGATCAGAATAGCCCACCTTGTAGCAGGCTTCACTTACCGAAAAGCCTTGTTCAAATATCAGTACTTTTGCTATTTTAAGTTTATAATCCCTAACAAATTCTACCAGAGTCATTCCCGTGAGTGCTTTTACCTTTTTATAGATTACGCTATGACTCATTCCCATTTCCCGGCTAAGGTAATCTGCACTAAGGTTTTCGCTGTCAATATTTCCCTGAATAATCTTGATGAGTTCTTCCAAAAATTTTTGGTCCACCGTGTTTACGGGAAGTTCATTAAGAGTGAGCAGGGCTTCCCCGCCAAAGTGTTCCTGAAGCCGCTGACGGTTAAGAATAAGACTTTTTATTCTGGCACGCAATAATGCCTCGTTAAAGGGCTTGGTCACATAATCATCGGCACCCGTGCCGTAGCCTTGCATTTTATGAATGAACGAGGCCCGTGCAGTGAGCAGGATAACAGGGATGTGGCTGGTGTCAACATTTTCTTTTAGCTTCCGGGTAAGCGTAATCCCATCCATCACCGGCATCATAATATCGCTGATGATGAGATCTGGTTGTTTGCTAATGGCTAACTCAAAGGCCTCTTCCCCATTTTCTGCCTCAAGCAAGTCGCACTGTGCGCTAAGTAAAGCTTTAAGGTAAGCGCGTATCTCAAGGTTATCTTCTACCACGAGGAGGGTCAGGTCCCTGAGCTCGTCCCACTCTGGCTGTACGCTAACGGTATCTTCAAGTTGCATACCTTCATATAGGTAATGTTCCACATTTTCAGAGTCAGCAAGATCGTCTTCGATGGCGTTTGTGTCAAAATGATCTCTACCCTTAAGAAGGCTTAGGCTAAAAGTGGTACCACCGCCCTTGATGCTTTCTACGGTGATCTTGCCTCCGTGTAGCTCAACGATTTCCTGTGTGATGGAAAGTCCCAAACCAAAACCGTTTTCTTGTATTTCTGCCGAATTGGGCGACTGGTAAAACCTGTTGAATATTTTACCTATTTGCCCTTTGGAAATACCTATACCGCTATCCTGCACCTTGAGAAACACCTCATTATGAGCGTCTTCCACACTTAGCTTAATATGGCCACCACTGGGTGTAAACTTAAAGGCATTGCTTAAGAGGTTGTAAAATACCTTTTCCATCTGGTTCTTGTCAAACCAGAGCATAAGCTGCCTGGGTTTTGCTTCAAAATGAAATATTATATCATTTTTCAAGGCACTTTCAGTAAAGGAAAGATAGATTTCCTTGCCAAAATCTATGAAATCGGTATGGGCTAATTTCAACTTTTTGGACTGATCTTCCAAGTTTCTAAAATCAAGAAGTTCATTGACCAGATGCAACAAGTGATTTCCGTGTTTTTTTGCAGAAGCAACAGCGGGGCTGATAGCTTCATCCATAAGTTCCCTGCGCTCTCCCAATCTATTTATAGCGCTTAGAATTAAGGTAACCGGGGTGCGAATCTCGTGTGATATGTTAGTAAAAAACCGTTGCTTAAGGTTGTAAAGTTCCGTATCCTTCTCGTGAGTAAGTCGCTCCAGCCTCAGGTTTGATTTCATCTGCTCCCAGGCAACGATGTATTTTCTAAAAATGTAAAAGAGCCCCAAGACCAGCAGGCTATAAATCACAAAGGCCCACCAGGTCAACCAGAACGGTTTTAATATGGTCACCTTTATCGAAGTAAATGCCTCTCCCCAAGGACTACCTTCTTCCCTGGCCTTAACCTTAAATTCATAAGATCCAGGGGATAAATTGGTATAAGTAGCCGTACGATCCTTGCCTATTTCTCGCCATTGCTCATCAAATCCCTCCATCTTTATCGAGTACTCGGTGTTATCGCTAAAAGGAAAGTTCAATGCAGCAAATTCAAATGTGATGACATCCATATCGTGCTCCAGCCTTACCTCCCGAGCAAGGTTGATGCTTTGATCTAAAATATCCCGATCACTAACCGAAATTTCCTTGTTGAACAATTTAAAATTTGTGAATGTCACCCTCGGCTGGGTTGTATCCACCTTCATATCTGATGGCTCAAATGTGAGCAGGCCATTTATACCACCAAAATATAGACGCCCGATATTACTCTTTAATGCTGCATTAATATGAAATTCTCCATATTGATCTGGAAATGTAAAAAAGGCATTAGAATCATATTCGTATTTAAAAAGGCCTTGTTTGGTACTGATCCAGATGGCACCTTCCTCATCTTCCACTATACCGGTGACCGTAGCATATCTTAAGGGATTTTGATTTTCAAAGCGTTCTATTATTTGCGTTTCAAGATTCATGCGGTTCACACCCTCCCCGGAAGTACCTATCCACAAATTGTTTTTTGAATCCTTAAAAATGGCGTACAGGTTGTTACTCGCAATCGAATTTGGTATTTCCTTGTAAACAAAATGTTCAAAAGTTCCATTTTGGATATCAAAACGATTTAATCCCCCGCCAAATGTGGTTAGCCATAATACAGGACCATCCTTCACCATGGCGATCACATTATCGCTGCTTATTCCCTTAACCAAAGTATCCCCAGTAGCCGAAGCATCTGCTCTATAACTCAAGAATATTTCCTTCTGTGGGTCAAAATAATTGAGCCCACCGCCCCAGGTAGCAATCCAAAGATTACCAGATTCATCTTCAATGATATAACGCACATCGTTATAACTCAGCGAAAGCGAATCACCCGGCCGGTGTTTATATTGTTTGCTAATTCCGGTTCTGGGGTCAAATTTTAAAAGACCATTGGCAAAAGTACCCATCCAATAAATCCCATTCTGGGCCTTCATCAAGTATTGAATGTAATTACCCCCCAGAGAGGTCCCCGTCTCTTTTTTATAATAAGTAACCTCATCGATATTCTGATCATAAACAGTGAGGCCCTGCCCGTCAAGTCCCAGAAAAAGTGTTTCACCGTCCTTGAAAACGGAAAGCACCGGAGATGGATTATTGCCCAAGATATCACCATATAGGTAGGTGAATTCACGGTCCGGTACCAGAACACTTACTCCATTCCACGCCGTGCCTACCCATAAAATATGATCGTGATCCTGATAGATCTCATAGATTGCATTACCGGCAAGAGAAGACTCCTGACTGGCATTATAAGTATATTGAAAGACGTGTTGATTGGGCTGATCCAAGTGCATCACACGGAGCACACCACTACCATCTGTACCCACCCACAAACTTCCCGCAGCATCTAAAATCAGCTTGCGAACAATGGCTATTTCCTGATCATAACCCAGGTAGGCCAAGAAGTTAGAATACAGCCCTGTTTGGGGATCAAATTGCAAAAGTCCTCCCCCGCTGGTGCCTATAAGCAGACTACCATCGGGAAGTTGCAACAGGTCGTGTATAAAATTTGAAAAGTAGGGCTGCTTTGAAACAAACCGTTCTACCTTACCTGTAGCGATGTCCATACGAAACAAGCCGTTGCCAAAACTTCCTATCCACAAGATATTATCGTTAGCTAAAAACAAACTGCTAAGGCTACCCGCACCTTTTTTCCCTGGTCCTAAATTAAAGCGTTGAAAAGCTTTATTTTCTTTATCGAAAAGAGCCAAACCGTTTTCAGTAGCCAGCCAAAGATTGCCCTTTTCATCTTCCAGTATAGCATTGACCTGATTGGAAGGAATACTGTTTTCAACGTTAGGATTATGTCGAAAAACTTCAAAAGAATTTTGACGCGCATCATAGCGGTTGAGACCACCACCGAGAGTTGCAATCCATAGGTTTCCATCCTTATCTAGGTATAGATCTGAAATGTCATTAGCACTAAGCGCGCTATTCTGTTTATTAAATATTTTAATATCCTTTCCATCATAGCGATTGAGGCCATTTTTGGTTCCCATCCACACAAACCCACCGCTTTCATGAACGATACTTGTCACCCGGGTATTTGAAAGACCACTACTCTGATCGATATTTTCAAAGATAGGACGGGATTGTGAAAAGCAAGACAGGGCGAAAGATAAGCAGATAATGCATACTGCAATTGATGAATATGTCCCCCTTGGTTTCATTAGCAAATTCTTAAAATTGTTGGTATAAATATAGTAAAATAATAAGCGTAAAAAATACGTTTATTAAATTTACCATAAAACCATTACTCAGCTCTATTGTTCTAATAAAGTTCTTAATACAAATCCCACCGAATGAACTCAAATAAAAATCAAAAAAACAATCAAAACGTTACATCCATTATTTCACTATTCTTTTTGATGCTTTTACACCTCAATAGTGTAGCTCAAGATAGAGGAAATGTTTATGTTGACAATGAAGGTGTAATGAGATGGGGCAAAACCAAGGAGGAAGTAAAAGGGTTTGGGGTAAACTACTCAGTTCCCTTTGCCCATGCCTACCGCTCGGCTGAGCGAATGGGAATTGACCCAAAAAGAGCCATTGATAATGATGTGTACCACTTTTCAAGATTAGGATTTGATTTATACCGCCTTCATGTTTGGGATACCGAAATTAGTGACACACTAGGTAACCTTATCGAAAATGAACACCTTGATGCCTTTGACTATTTATTAAAAAAACTAAAAGAAAATAACATCAATTATGTGATCACACCCATCGCTTTTTGGGGTAACGGCTGGCCCGAACCAGATACAGATTCTCCTGGATTTTCTTCCAAATATGGAAAGGGCAATAGCCTCGATAATGTTGGAGCCATAAAGGCTGGAGAAAACTATTTACAACAGTTTTTAAAACACATAAACCCTTACACCGGAGTTGCCTATAAAAATGAGCCTAATATTATAGCCTTTGAAATTAGTAATGAACCTCACCATAGTGGTGAAGCTGACAAAGTCACGGCCTATGTTAAGAAAATGGTAGATGCTATGCGAAAAACTGGCACCAAAAAACCCATCTTTTATAACACCAGTCACGGCGTTCATTTTGCTCAAGCCTACTTTGACGGTGGCATTCAGGGAGGTACCTTTCAGTGGTATCCTACAGGTTTAGGTTATGGCAGGGAAATACCAGGAAACCTGCTCCCGAATGTGAATGACTATAATATTCCCTTCGATGACGAATTTAAGGCTAACATGGGAGCAAAATTAGTCTACGAATTTGATGCAGCAAATGTGGGACGCTCTTACATCTACCCAGCCATAGCAAGAAGTTTTAGGGAAGCCGGTATACAGATAGGAACCCATTTTGCCTACGATCCTACCTACCTCGCTCCCTACAATACCGAGTACAACACACATTATATGAACCTTAACTTTACTCCTTCAAAGGCACTGTCCCTAATGATTGCAGGCAAGGTATTTCATGAATCACCCATGTACACCGATTATGGCACATACCCCGACAACAATAACTTCGGCAATGTAACCATTAGCTATGAAGAGGACCTGGCCGTTTATAATAGCGAAAACACTTTCATTTATACCAATAGCACTAATAAAACTCCAAAAAACCTTAAAAAACTCGTTAAAATTGCCGGGGTTGGTAATTCCCCCCTAGTAAATTATAGCGGAACAGGAGCTTATTTTCTGGATAAGCTAGATGAGAATACGTGGAGGATTGAAGTGCAACCAGATGCAGTATGGGTAGCTAACCCCTTTGGGACAAATAGTCCCAAAAAAACCGTAGGCGTAGTGCAATGGAATGAACGCACCATGCAATTAACGTGGGAAGGGGTTAAAAACCTTTCTCTTAAAGCCATTAATAAAGGCAACGACTTTGTGCCCAAAATCAATGAAAACAGCTTTAGCATCATGCCAGGAACCTACCTGCTCAGTACTACAGGTAATTATGGAGATCATTCCGCTGATGATACTTTTGAAAATGGAAAGCTGAACGATTATTACGCCCCCGAGGGAAATGTGGAAAAGCCTTGGCTCAAGCATAAGCCCGTGGAAGAGGCTTCTGCGGAGGAGCCATTAGTCATAAGCGCGCAGTTCATCGCTCCAAAAGCCCCTCAAAGCCTCCAACTTGTGGCTGCAAACGGCTTTGATCGGGAGGTGGTCGAGATGGAAAGAATTCAAGGCACTTTTGATTATGTAGCCACCATTCCCGCCAACAAAATGAATGCAGGTTACCTCAACTACAACCTCATCGCCCAGCTAGCCGATGAAACCTATAGGACCTATCCTGCCAACCGCGAAGGAAGGCCGTTTGAATGGGATTTTTATGATCGTGACGGTTACGAAATCAGAGTGGTCCCTAAAGAAAACCCTATTTATCTTTTTAATGCGAATGAGGATGTAGACCTACTAGTACACCAGTGGCGCAGAGGTTTTAATCTTAAGCCTACAGAACACGCCAATGAAGCAGAATACATCATGGATATTGGCCCCCTTTTTGTTCCTGATAATGAAAATCTAAACGCAGAACCCATATATGACTATACTTTCAAACACTATATTCTAGACGCCATTGAAGGCAGAAAATCAGATTTAGATGCAAAAAAATTCATTGTTTTTAAGGGTAGGGCTTTAAGAGATAGGGACACACCCTTGCAGATTGCTTTAGTGCTTGATGATGGCTCCGCCTACGGTGGTATAGTGACCCTTACGCCTAAAACCGATACCTACGTACTTGAACTATCTAATCTTCGACCCGTAAAAACAGTGACTTTGCCCAGACCTTATCCTAGCTTTCTGCCTTACTATTTTGAACATAACAATCCTGAGATTTTTGATATCAACAGAATTGAAAGCATTCAATTTTCGCTTGGTCCTGGATTGAACAAAAAAGAGTTAAAAGAGGAATATGGCCTATCAATAATTAGTTTATGGCTAGAATAATAAATGATCTAGATTTATTGCTACTTAATTTTAAAATATTAATTCCTTATAGTGAATTAAATATTTCTGTGTGAGATTGCTTTAATAACATTAAGTGAAATTTCAAAATAAATCAATCTTACTATACTAAAAATTCAAAAGGTAATTCTAACTATTAATCAGGTTCACTAAAAGTCTAAGATTAAAGTAGACCAAATGGTCCCAAAGAGATTTAAACAATATTATAATAACTCAATTAAATTTTAAAATAGTATTTCAATGTGGTATTCAAATTGCGTTCGATTTGTACCACAAATTCTAAAATCAAAAACTTTACAGATTAGAAATTAATTCTTACTGATAATCAGGATTTTAAATCCTATATTTAATAGTAATAATTAAGGTTTGAAACGTTTTCCCACTTACCGCCAACCCGATTATAAAGACTGCGGCCCAACCTGTCTTAAAATAATTGCTAAGCATTACGGGCGAAGTGTTTCTATTCAATCTTTAAGGACTATAAGCGAAACAACTCGTTCTGGAAGCAACCTTTTATCGCTAAGTGAAGCAGCTGAGCAAATCGGTTTCAGATCAATTGGAGTTCATATTAATTTAGATAAACTTAAAGAAGCTCCCCTACCCTGCATTTTACATTTGAATAAAAATCACTACGTAGTTCTCTACAAAATAAAGAACGATACTTTTTATATCTCCGATCCTGGCCACGGATTATTGAAATATTCAAAATTAGATTTTATTAAATCCTGGATCGGTAATAACGCTGATGACCATACCGAAGAAGGAATTGCTCTACTTTTAGAACCAACCCCAAAACTGTATGATTCTGGTTTTGAAGAGGACTCCAAATTTGGATTTGGATTTATTTCAAAATATCTCTTACAATACAAAAGTTTTTTAGTTCAACTCATTATCGGGTTAATTGCAGGAAGTTTACTGCAACTTATTTTTCCTTTTCTAACACAAAGTATTGTTGATGTTGGGATACGAAATCAAGACATACAATTTATATATCTCATATTAATTGCTCAGATATTTCTATTCTTAGGCCGTACAGCAATTGAAGTAATACGAGGATGGATTCTTTTACATTTGAGTACACGCCTCAATATTTCTTTGATCTCTGATTTTTTCATCAAATTAATGAATCTTCCTATAGCATTTTTCGACACTAAAATGACAGGCGACATTCTACAGCGTATCAACGATCATAGACGAATAGAACGTATTCTAACCTCTTCCTCTTTAAATGTGCTTTTTTCCTTTGTTAACCTAATCATATTTGGGATCGTTTTAGCCTACTATAACCTGTGGATCTTCGTTGTTTTTCTTGGGGGTAGTATACTCTACTTTCTATGGATAAAAATCTTCTTAAAGAAACGCGCTGACTTGGATTACAAACGATTCTCTCAGGTAAGCCAGGAACAGAGTAAAATCATTGAACTAATTAACGGAATGCAGGAAATCAAACTGCATAATGCCGAAAAACAAAAACGCTGGGGGTGGGAGTTTTTACAAGCTCGACTCTTTAAAATCTCTGTAGAAGGGCTTGCGCTGGAACAATACCAACAGGTTGGTTCTAACTTTATTAATGAGCTCAAAAACATCCTTATCACTGTATTATCTGCGACTTTAGTGATTAAGGGAGAAATCACGTTAGGAATGATGCTGGCCATTTCCTATATCGTAGGACAGTTAAATTCCCCCATTTCCCAGCTCATCAATTTTGTCCGGGAATATCAGGATGCAAAAATTTCTTTAGACCGATTGGGTGAAATTCACAACAAAGAAAATGAAGAGGATACTGCTCAAAAGATTAGTGATATTAAGTACGAGTCCGACTTAAAATTGGAGAGCGTCTCATTTAGATACACTGGGTCTGACAAATTGGTTCTGGAGAATTTAGACCTTTTGATTCCTGCAAAGAAAGTCACCGCCATCGTTGGGGTGAGCGGGAGTGGAAAATCAACACTGATTAAATTATTAATGAAATACTACTCCCCCATCGTAGGTGAGGTGTTGCTAGGCTCTCATAAATTGGAAAATGTATCTCAAAAAACCTGGAGATCAATTTGCGGGGTAGTGATGCAAGAAGGTTATATTTTTAATGACACAATCGCCCACAACATTGCTATTGGAGAAGACAATATTGATAAAGACAAATTGGCTAAAGCCGTTGATCTAGCAAACATCAAGGACTTTATAGAATCCCTTCCCCTATCCTACAATACCAAAATCGGTATGGAAGGTGTTGGGCTCAGTACCGGACAAAAACAACGTTTGTTGATCGCCCGTGCCGTTTATAAAGATCCTAAATATTTGTTCTTTGATGAGGCCACTTCTGCTTTAGATGCCAATAATGAGAAAACAATTATTGAGAAATTGAATTCCTTCTTTGAAGACCGCACTGTAGTGGTAGTTGCACATCGATTAAGCACTGTTCGTCATGCAGACCAAATTGTCGTGCTTGATAAGGGGAAAATCATTGAGATAGGAAATCACCACGAACTTATTAAGCAGAAAGGGTCCTATTATAACCTGGTTAAAAATCAACTCGAACTCGGAAAATAACATGTCTGAAAAGCTGGAAAATATCGAATTACGTAGTGAGGAGGTACAGGAAATCCTTACCCGGGTTCCCAACTGGATGATCAGATGGGGTAACACCTTATTCTTGAGTCTTTTTATATTAGTTCTCGTAATGGCCTGGTTTATCAAATACCCGGACATTATTCAAACCACTGCTTTTTTAACTACTGAAAACCCAGCTGAGAAAATCTATGCGAGAACAACGGCCCGGATTGACAGTATTTTTGTAGATGCGAATCAGCAGGTATTTTCAGGACAACCTTTAGCATTATTAGAAAACACCGCTAATTATTCTGATATTGTATTTTTGGACTCCCTATTAGATACGCTAGAGGTTTCTGAAAGTAAGTTTATATTTCCTATAGATGATTTACCGCTGCTCTTTCTTGGTGAGGTTGAACAGGCCTATGCTAATTTTGAAAATAGTTACATCGCCTACTCCATCAATAAAAACCTGCGCCCCTACTCCAACGAGGCTAATGCCCAACAGCTTAAGATTTCTGAATTAAAGCTTCAGCTCTCCAATTTAGAATCCCAAATCCGCATCAATAAAAGGGAATTAGAGTTTAAAGAAAATGACCTGGAACGTTCCAATGCTCTTTACGACAAAGGTGTTATTGCCGAACGGGAATATGAAACAAAACAAATTGAATTTCTACAGGCCCAACGTAACTATGAAAACCTAATTAGCCTACGATCTCAATTGAGAGATGGTATCAACTCCACGAGTTCAAGTTCGAGGGCTACCGATATCAATCGCACCCGCGAATCGCTATCCCTGTATAAGTCTTTAATTCAATCTTTAAATCAACTCAAAAAGAGCCTAAAAGACTGGGAGTATCTATACCTCCTTAAAGCCGAACAAACCGGCAGAGTTACCCTTATGAATTACTGGAACACCAATCAAACTGCCAATCAGGGGGATGTGATTTTTACCGTAATTCCAAATGATACTAAAGGCTATTTAGCTAAGCTTACCGCGCCGGCTCAGAATTCAGGTAAAATCAAAACAGGTCAGGATGCAAACATCAATTTAGCCAACTATCCCGAAAATGAATTTGGAGTGTTGAAAGGAACCGTTAGCAGCGTCTCGGCTTTACCCGATGAAGAGCAGAATTACATCATTGATGTGATTCTCCCGGATTCCTTAGTCACCACCTATGGTAAACCTATTGACTACAAACCTGAAATGCCGGGTTCTGCAGAAATCATCACAGAAGACTTAAGATTATTAGAGCGTTTATTTATCCAATTCAAACAACTACTGGACCGCTAATACCTAATCGCGGTACTGAAATAACGGATGGCCAATTTGCCAAAACGCAAAAGAAAATACATCTGCGTACTCCTGATACATTTTTGAACTTTCAGAACTGCCTTCGTGACCGGATTCTGGATGTATTCGAAATAGAATCGGATTTTCAGAAGTGGTGTTTTCCTGTAGTTTGGCAACATACTTACCGGGCATCCACAATGGCACTCGTGCATCCTGCGCTCCTGCGGTTATCAATACTGCCGGATATTTGGACTTATGAATGTTTAAATAGGGATCCATCTGCTTTAAACCAACAATTCCCATAGAATCACTCACACTTCCATATTCCTCCTGATTGGAACCTCCCCCATCATTCCGGTTTTCACTTCGAAAGGGATTCATGACCGGTACTTCAGCGATGGCTGCAGCAAACAACTCCGGTCTTTCATTCAATGCTCCCCCAATGGTAATTCCGCCGGCACTTGAACTGTAAATAACGGTCTTTTCTGGAGACGTAAATCCCTTATCAATTAAATATTCGGTAACAGCAATCAGATCTTTCCAACTATTGGCTTTATTCAGCTTCATTCCCTGCCGGTGCCACTCTTCCCCTTTTTCACCTCCACCCCTTACGTGCGGTATGCAGAGTATTCCTCCCAATTCTACCCAGCTTAGAAAAATCGGTGAAAAAAATGGGGATATAGTAACCCCATATGCTCCATAAGTGTAAAGTAACGTTGGGTGAGAACCATCCAGATTCAGATCTTTGTTGTAAATAAGAGATACCGGAATCTGCTCCCCATCAACGGCCTTTACAAGTAATTCGGTGCTTGTAATATGATCAAACTCCTTAAAGTTCACCGGTGTGGTAAGAGGATGATAGGTCAAATTTTGAGTATTTAAATCTAGATGATAACGCTCACTTTCTGATGTCCAGCCCGATAAGTTAATCCACAGATCAGAACTTCCTGTCTGAATTTGATACAGTTCAATAGAACCGGGTTGGTAGGGTAAGTTTATCGTGTGACGCTCGATTCCATTGGTCCACCACAATTGCGATTGCGTGCCGTATTTCGAAGTAGTATAATACACTCCGGTATCTGCAACCACAAAGGCATCTATAATTTCGCGCGAATGTGAATCAACATACAATTTCGAGTTGCTAAAATCCGGGTTCGAGATGGGTACCCTCTGTATAGTATTTGAATTGATGAGTTTATTAGTTCGGTAAAAATACTGATCATTGTAAAAATGACCTTCAGAAGTATATACCTGATCTTCTTTCCGGTAAAAGGGTTTCCAATCGGGTTTACCATTTGCGAGCTCGGCAATTGGCGTTATATAAGCATCCCAAAAGTTATCTACCGTCGCCAAATAGCCAACAGCATATTTCGCATCTTCTGAGTCTATAGTAGCAATGGGATACACCTCATCGCTAAGATTTAACTCCTCATAGTTTTTTCTTCCAAAAATAGGCTCCAGAGAATCTGCAGGTTTACCCAACTTATGCATAACGGTCTCGGTATGCTCAGACCCATCCTCATCAAATGAAAACTGCAGAAAAAGAAAGCCGGTATCATCCGGTAGCCAACTGATTCCCAAAAAGGAATCCGGCCAAGCGTTATTTAAAACTTCGGGATAGCGATCATTCGCTTCGAGATCGAGAACGATGATATCTGATATCTCATAACCCGAATGACTTAGAGCAATCGCAAGCTTATCTCCTTTCCAACTCGGTTTAAAATAGGTTATGGTATACGATTCATTTGAGTCATAAGTCCCGGGGTCAAATAACATCTTTTCTTCGGCCTCACAGGAATCTCGGTAGTATAGTTTGGCATATTGATCACCTGCACTACCCTTTAAATAAAAATACCTCCCGCTCTCCGTAATTTTAGCTTCTGAGACATTATCCATAGCCCGGTTTCCATAATCGGTAAACTTATCCATTAGCAGCTTACGTCCTGTTATATTAAATAAAACGGTGTCTGCCAGCTTTGCCTGAGCCTCGTACCAGGATTTACTAGCCTCCTGTTCCAAATTTTCCAAATACCGGTAAGGGTCAGAGATTTCAATACCAAAATAGGTTGCCGTAACATCAGTTGTTGTTATCTTAGGATACTGCAATTTGGGTTGCTCTGGGTTCTGTGCCCACAATATAAAAGGGAAATACAGTATAGCATGAATCATATTCTTCATAACTAGTGACTTTAAAAGCCCCGGTAGCTCCGGGGCTGATTAAAACTAAATTTAAAGACCGTGCTTAGGTCGTTTTAGCTTGTCCCTGCGGATGGGACCTTTGTCTGCAAATCCACCTAAGATGACCTGAGGGTTTTTAATCCTGAATTTCTCAAAGGCTTTTAAATTGGGTTGTTTCATAATACAAGGTATTTAATTAATAGTAATTGTTAGTCATTTATTTTGCCTAAGTAAATAGTATTCAGCTTTCTACAGATCGCAATTGTCTAAGATAGCTGGACGGTTTCTCTCCCATTTTCTTTTCAAAAGCTTTGGAAAAGGAATAGGCTCGTTTAAAACCGACCTCTTCTCCCAATGCCTGTATCTTATAAAACTGAAGCTGTGGATCATCTTCCAGCTTTTTAAGCAGGTGCTGTACCCGTAATTCATTGATGTAATTGGAAAAATTGACCCCTTTAACCTCATTGATTACCCGCGAGAGATAGGCAGAGTTGGTATTGAGATCTTTGGCAAGTCCGAAAAGGCTAAGCTCCGCATCTAAAAAGGCTTCCCCCTCTTCAAACTTTTGCAACTTGTGCAGCAAATCAGTTTTGATCTCTTCGGTAAGAACCGGCTCCGTTGCTTCTTCACCGATCTTTTTACGTGATGAAGAGGTTGTAAATTGAAAATCCCTTTTACGCTTATAGCGAGAATTAATAAATAAACTGGTAAATAAAGCCACCAGCACCAATAAACTGTATCCCAATATCTGCTTTCGATACCGCAACTGAAGCGCTTGCTTTTCAGAATCCAGCTCCTCAAGTAATTTGGGCTTTTCCACCTGCTCGAGATAACTGTCCGTTACAAAAAGTCGGTTTGAGTTGATGACGGAATCAACCGCTAATGCCCTGCGCGTAAAGTAAAGTTCCTTCTCCCGGTTCTGCCTGTTGGTGTTATAACGAATCAAATAATTATAGACTCCTTTAAGCTCTGGATAAACCTCTTGATTCAGCGTGTAAACAGAATCAATCTTTTTAAAATAATCGTAAGCTAAAGCGGTCTGAGCATTCCTTTTGGCGATTTGTCCTAAATAATAATAGGATACCGAGACCACGGAAAGGTCCTCAGAGATTGCCGGTAAAGCTTCCTTTAAATGACTTTCGGCATTATCAAAATGGCCCAAATAGTATTCGTTGACACCCTTGGAATGCAGAAAATCATAAAAGAACAGCCGGTCAGATGTTTTCAGTGTTTCTTCCAGTCCGGTTTCAATGAGTTCTCCAGCCTGCTCATACTTACCTGCACGCTGATAGGCCAGTTGCAAATTGTGTAGGGTAATTAAATAACCTTCCAGATGTTCGGTTTCAAAATCAGGTAGTGACCTGAGGTAGGCTATGTGATTCTCATAGATTTCAATGGCTTTAGTATAATCACCCCATCGGTTTTGAAAGGCTCCTAAAGCCTGACTAACTTCGATTTCCTGTTTTGTATTCTGATTAAACCGTGCCAGATCATAGGCTGTATAATAGGCCTCCAGTGATTGATCATATGCTCCTTTTTCGTAATGATAATAGCCTCTAAGCATATAACCCAATGCCGGATACTTATAGTCCCCACAATTTTTAGAATACAGAATGATACTGTCAGTGTATTTTAAATTCGTTTCCGTATCATACAGGCGGGCAGCGAAATCAAAAGCCCGTGCCACTTCAAAACTGTCTTTGGTCAATCGGGCTTTATGGAGATAGGCTTCTGTAATTAGCCGTTGCTGCCGTAATTCCACTGCTTCATCATCATAAGCAGCTCTTAGTTCCGGAATACTTAATCCCTTAAGATAGTTTCGGTAATAGTTGTCGTGCACGTCCGTGTTTTGAGAAACATCCCTGTTCAAAATCTCCTGTTGCGGAAATCCCAAAATCACAACCCATATACAAATTCTGAGCGACAACATTACTTTTTACTTCGTTCCTAATTTATCTGTGGCTCCCTGCAAGATGCCTAGCGATTCCAACTTGTAATTATCCCTGATTTGAACATAACTCACATTTTCAATAACTTCAGCTCCTAATTTTCGCTTCTCAAAACCTGCGGTCATTCCAAAGTCAATGCGTTTCAGCCCCAATTCCTTTGCTCTTAAAATCGTATGATAAAGCAACTGCCTGTAGACTCCATACTCATTGGTAAATTCATAATCCAGGCCAACCAGATTGGGTACGTAGGTGGTACCCGATTTATAACAAAACATTACGCCTAAGATCAACCGGTATTTATCGTCATCATCATTACTCAGTACAATAAATTCATAGCCACTATGGTCGTTCATGTTCTGGAAGAGTTGAAAGGGATAGGTGAAGGTATTGAGACCCAGATTGGCCTTTTTAACCTTCTTATATAATTTATAGCAGCGTCTTAATTCTACACGATTTAAGGAAGGCCGTATTTCTACATCAACATGTTCCTGAAAAGCGGCGATATCCCTTCGGAAATGAGCGCGGGACTTTTTACTCAGACTGCTGATAAAATCCGCACCGCTCTCCCAGTCAAACTGTGCATAGCGGGCAGATTCCGGCATATCCATACGTATAAAGCCCTGCATGTTAAATAGGTTATGCAGGCGACTGTCTTTTCTAAAATCTCGAAGCACAATCATTTCAGCCTGAAATTCCCGTTCCAGATTTTCCAGTACCCGGAAAAACAGGTCTAAGGCTTCTTCCCATTCCTGATTTTTAAAATCAATATACAGATGATCGCCTTCTGTGATAAGCGAACCCAGACTCAGCACCTTTGAGGTAAGATAGTACGGATCCATTTTCCGCTCTTTTTCCAAATAGGCAGAGACTTCCTTTTTAGAGAAAATATCATCCTTCCAAAGCGAAGACGTAAGAAAGGTCATTAATACAGGCTCCTCATTATGCTGAATGATTAAATACCTAAAGTCCCAGTTGTTTTCCTGATCTTCATTGCCGCTAAAGGATTCTTCCAACAGTTTAAGACCCTCCCAATCGTAAATGCTCTTCCCTCCCATATAGGTATTCCATAGATTTTTATCGATGCTCGTTATGGTTGATTTCAGGTTGACCTGAAACCTGCCGGTATATTTTGAGGTATCCAAATGAACTGATGAATGAGCATCCGGCAGTTTAAAAGCTCTACGCACCCTTGACAAAGAGGTATTCGTGTGTTTCAGGGCCAGGTTATAATTTTTGGTCAAGGCATCCACCAGACCGGTAATATCTTCCAATTCGTTATGGGTGGAAATGGTGATGCGTACTCCTGTATTCTTAACCGGGACTGCAGGAAATATTCCCAAGTTAGTATAAAACCCGTCCTGCATCATGAGTTTGACCAATTCATACCCGGTGGCAGGTGTGCCCGTTCCTATAAAATGTACCGGGGAATCATTGTGATCTATTAGGGGTAAATCAGTCTGGGATAGCAGCCTGTTAAAATGGCTAATCCGGTTTTGTAAATCCTGTTGCTTTTCATAAATCTCCGGGGATAAATGAATTCGGGCTGAGGCTATTGCTGCAGCCACCGAAGCGGGTTCCAGTTGGGCGGAAAAAGTAAGCGGTCCCCCAAAGTTTTTAATCCGGGAATACAATTTTTGGTCTGTAGTAACCACAGTTGCACCACTGGCTCCAAAGGTTTTGCTCAGAGTACCTATAAGCAATACCTGCTTGGGCAACTCCTGTAACACACTCATTACATAGCCGCTGCCGTGCTTACCCTTCCAGCTCATACCGTGAACATCGTCAAAATACAGGTGCAACTGCGGGTATTTCTTTACCAAACCCATCAATTCGTCAATCGGTGCAAAATCCCCATACATCGAATACACCCCATCTGCCAGGTACCACACCTTCTCTGCGCGTTGCCCCAATTCCTTGAGTTTGTCTTCAAGCATGTTCAGGTTATTGTGCCTGATCATTTCTACCGGAATTCCACGGGTTTTTAAAACTTCAGTTGCGTTATGTACACTCCAGTGTACCTGATGATCCAGAATAACCGCATCCTCATCTCTTACGGCTGCGGGTAATACCGCCAGATGCCCCAGCGTACTGTTTTTAGTAATGATCACCGGCGTATTATAAATAGCAGCCATATGTTGCTCCAGTTCTTCATAGAGCGGATGTGAAATGTAGGATTTGGAAAGTGGAAACTGAGTCCCACAATTCTGTATAGCCTGAATGGCTGCCTCTTTAAGGCGGGGATCCTGTTCAAGACCTAAATACCCGGTGGTGCCAAAATGATAGTGTTTCTTACCTTCAATCTCCAGAAACCTTCCGCTAAGGCTGCTGCCGGTAGCATACAAATGCAGTACGCCTTCTTCTTTGGCGCGTACCATCACATCATCTACCGAATCCAAAAAATTGTTGTGCTTTATTTTTGCCATAAGAGGATAGATTTTAAATTTGATAAGGAAGCTAGATAATTATTCTCTTGCTTTTCAAATCTTCCCCTACACAAAAGTCTATTAATCCCTTAGAGACAACTTTTTATCCCTTAGAGGCAAGTAGTTGACTCAAAAAGACTTTAAACCCTAACAAAATCCCTTAGAGACAAGTCATTATAAAGTTTGTCCATTTTATTTATTTTAATTTGTTGCGGATTATGACTATGCACGATTTTTTAGAAACCGATTACGCACGGATGCGAATTGACAATTCCATCCTGATATTTGAGTACAAGCCCACCCAGATACGAGGTATCGAGCTTGCCCGGCGCATTGTGTCAGATCGTCTTAAATTTCAAAAAGGCCGTGCGTATCCCGTCTTATGCGATGCGCGGCGACTTCTGGAAGCCGATAAACTTGCACGGGATATTTTAGCTTACGAAGGCACCTTACTTACCAAAGCCATAAGTTTTTTGGTACAACCTATTCACAATAAGGCAAGGGCTGAGTTCTTTGTACAGTCTAACACGGTTTTAGTGCCTACAGCTATTTTTACTAATGAAGAGCAGGCCATTTCCTTTTTAAAATCCTATATCTGATTCGTTATAAAACCTAAAGCCTCATAAACGAAAAACAAGACTGGTATGGAATCACCACTTAATACAAACGACCAAAAAAGGCTCTCCCTCATCAAAAAAATGATCATCGAAATGGGTGGAGAAAACTTTGATTATCGTGTTCCTACCTCTTCAAACAATGACCTGATTGAAGCCATTACAATATCAATCAATATGCTGGCCGATAAACTTTCAGAATCCTATAAAAACCGCTATCTGGTACACAGTAGACAAATCTATGAGCACCTTACCGATGTGGCTTTTCTACTGGATGAAGATTTTAAGATTTTACAGGTAAGCTCCACTTACACCGGTTTAAGCACCAAAGAATCGCAACTTATCGGCAAACCATTTTTAAAACTCTTAGATGAGGAATCGCAGCAACAATGGTCTGAAGCAATAACTAAAATCGTTCAGTTCCCCCTTAAACTCCATCTACAATTAAAAGCTAAAAAGAAACTCTCTCAGCCCCTGACCATTTTCCTGAATGAATTGACTCCACAGAACTCGCAGGCTAAGTATTTAATAACCGGGATACGCACGGTAACGATTAGGGAACATTGGAATGATAGTGTATCTCATACCGATGAAGCACTCTACGATTACAGTAAATTTTTGGACCTTTCTGATTCTGTTTTAAAAAATGAGGAAGACATCAGCATCATCAAGGAAATACACGCCCATATCGAAAAGAACAGGGCTGATGCATTAGGTTCACTGCAAAAACTGGCCAATGATTTTGGAACCAATGAATTCAAACTAAAAAATGGATTTAAAGAACTTTATGGGATCACGGTATTTAAGTTCCAAATGGAAGAACGCCTTATCCACGCAAAAGTATTGGTAGAATCTACATCCATCCCTATAAAATCAATTGCAGTGATGATGGGCTTTAAAACACTGGCTCATTTTTCCCGCTCGTTTAAAAAGCGCTTTGGTAGCAACCCCCGCGAGATGCGAAAATAAAACCCTCCGGATCAAGTCGCTGAAGCTTCTACATGAAGTCAAACCTTAATTTCTTCATGATCACCAGTAGGTCATTTTTTACGGATCTAAAAAATTCTCAATTAATCCCTTAGAGACAAATCCCGTTAAAGTAAGTACCCCATTCTTTCGGAACTTGCTCTAAAGTTCTGAAATGCAAACCTTAAAGTCTCAAAGTAGAAGTATCAACCTGGGTATAAGTCTGGCGCTTAGCCTGCTCTGGATGTATGCCGCTACGGCTAAAGTACTCGAGTTTGACCAGTTTGAAATACAGATGAATCAGGTCGACTTTTTAAAACCTTTGGCTGGGCTATTGGTATGGATCACCCCATTTGTAGAATACAGCTTGGCAGCCCTGCTGCTGGTATCCAAAACACGCCGGCTGGGTTTAATAGGTTCTGCAGTATTGATGAGCGTATTTACGGTATATATAGCTGGAATGATCAGTTTTAGTCCGGATCTGCCCTGCTCCTGTGGGGGTATTATAAATAACCTTACCTGGCAGCAGCATCTGCTGTTTAATATAGGCTTTACTGCTTTGGCTTTCACAGGTGTTTACGTTCACAGTTCTACAAATACGCCACATAACAATAATAATAGCAATAGCAATAGCAATAATAATAACAATATTTAATCTCGCGCGTGATGATAAGGGAGAGCCGAAAACCTTCGAATTCGAGTAGGCATAATCTTTAATACTTTTTATTATGAAAAAGTCTAAAATAATGATCCCGGTGATGACACTGGGGCTGGCAGTAGGCCTGGCTTTTGCCAACACCGCTACTGTAACAAACGGATGGATTAACGTGAATGGTGTACCTACACAATTGAATGTTGATCCCTGTAATTCTGGGGATCAGGAATGTAGAGTGATCTTTGAGAATGATCCGCAACTGCAAATTTATGAAGTGTATACGGATATGTCGTTGACTACCAGAAAACCAGATGGTACCGGAAATCCGTATTTGGTTCCGGGTACACCCTAATCCAAGTATTAACTTAAATTAAATGCAGCCCCGCGACTATTGTCACGGGGCTGTTTATTTAATCCAACGGTTTGGTTTTACCAGTGCCCATAAAAATATAACGGTGTTTATCTACCAACTTCTCGTTCAATAAACGTTGAAGGTCTTTAGGAGTAATACTCTCCAGATAGGCTTGCACCTCATTTTCAACCGGAGTAAGCAGATTCCATTTATGATACAGATAGCCTTGCTCTAATACTGACTTTCCTGTAATATCCTGATAATAAACATTCGCTTTAATTCCCTGAAGTTCCTCTTCCGTAAAAGTATGTTTCTTAAATTCCGCTATTAATTCCGCTACATCCTTAATCAACACATCCTCCATCTCGGCAACAGTAGGAAGTCCAATTACCAAATTGCCAGTCTCCCCCACCGGATCTATATATGCTATTGATGATAAAACATAAAGCCCTCTTTTTTTAACGTTACGCAATTCCCACAAGCGGCTCTTAATAACCTGCTGTATCAGTTTTAAATCAACCTGAGACTTCCAGTCTTCGCGAATTATAGGATAGGTATACTGTATTCTAAGTTTAAGATCTGAAGAGAATATGCCGGAAATGGCAAAGGCTTTCTTTAGAGGCCCTTTGGGTAAGGTATGTATTGTATTCTCTTGGCGATTTATCTGATTTCCAGATACGGGCAAATTGCCCAAATAGGCCTCCAAAAGCGGTAGAATTTCGGCTTCCTTAAAATCTCCACTCAGTAGAAACAAAAACTCCTGAGGATGTTGAAATAATTTTTTATGGATTAGCTTCATTTCTGCTAGATTAGATTGCTGTACCGCCTCATAACGTTCCACTGCTGTAATTCCGGCATCCGGCACATGAAGCTCCTCTTTACTCCTTACGGTTAAATCACGTTCTTCTCTACTGTAAGGGGGTTTTTTATAAAATAGGGATTCGTCCTCTTTCCAATACCTAAAGGCTTCAGGATCTTCCCGGGGTGCAGACAAATACAAATGGGCAAGTTGTAACAAAGCTTCAAGACGCTCTGCATGAGCTTGCAGTTTTATACCGGATTCTCCCTGGTTTACATACAAGGCTCTACCGTAAATCATTCCCAGATCGGTAAGCAATTGTTGCATTTCAAAATGGGTATTATCACCCGCCCCCGAGATATGTACCCACTCCGGTACGAGATGGGCTTTAATGAAGTCCTCTTTATTCAGGTTACTTGCACCTACATTGCGAAAGCCATGTAATTTTAAGGAAGCACCTTTCTGTAGATAAAGTACGACTCGCAATCCATTAGCCAGTTGTATTAGTTGTCCTCCTAAAGCATCCGTACCCAAATCTAGAGAAGCAACACGAGGCAATCGGGCGATTAGGGAATCGGATATCAGTTTTGTTTCACATACCTTGTCCGCTTGTGTAATATCTATTTCATAATCCTGTAGCCAGCTGCGAAAATTTTTCTCGCTTAAGTCTAATACAGCGGCACCGTTGGGAGCCATAATACCTATATCCTGAGGTCCGGCTTTTAGAAAGTCTTTCAATGCGGTATTTACTTGATCATATGTGAGTCCGTCTAACCATTTCTTTTTTAAGGTGAGCTGATCGAATTCCAGAGATTCCTCATTCAAAATACGATCTTCATAGGTTTTTAATACCGTTCCCCGAACAGTTGTATCCATCCCTGTAATCGAGTTCAGTTCACTTTTCCATTCCTTTCGGTATAAAGTCTCTGAAATCCCCTGCTGTTTGAGATGATGAAGTGCTTCTGCTATTTCGGCTACAGTTTCCCGTTCCCTCCCTGGAAAAGTGTTTAGATACAGGCCCAGCCCAGGCAAACGCGTTCCTTTATCAATACCAAACGAATAATGCCGTTCATAGGTTGTAGGTATTCGACGCAGGTGATCTCCAATAAGCTCATACAACATTTCGTGCATCCACTTTTTCTCTAAGGCTTTAGGTTCGTCTTTTAGAGGAATCTGGTTTCGCCAATATAAATACATCTCGGTTTCAGATACCTCCAATTCATCAGTTTCAAGCTGTTCCAATTGTATAAATTGGTTGGGACGTTGTAAATACTCCATTTGGGGATATACCAGTTTTTTGGCCGGGGTCTCCTCTAATTTCCCGAAATAGCTTTCCATATCCTGCGCAGCCTGATCCAGATCGCTAATAGGCCCTACCATCAAAAGGGTAGCCCGCTGGGGATGATACCAGTCTTTATAGAAGGAAGATACAACATCACCGTTAAATCCTTTTACGTGCTCATAATAATGTTTCGGTCGTATAGGGTGAGAATAAACATTTGAAAGCGTACTCAACATACAATTATTAGTATATTCCTTAGAGCTTCCGCGGTAAATGTATTCCTGATAAAAACTACCATGTTCAGATTTAAGTATTGAGGTATCGAAATATAGGCTACCCCCTAGCATTCGCCTTATAAAGTCAAGCTCTGCTTTGTAAATCTCAGAACCTACTTTATTAAAAATGAAATTATACACCGTATATCTGGCACCGGTGTATGCTCGTAAGGCTATTGTCCCATTTCGCATGCTCTCCAATACAGCTCCTCCTCGTGAGGTAGCTTCCTCGCGGAATAATGAAAAAGGCAAATGCTCCATATAATGAGACAAATTAAATTGTCCTTCGGCTTCCAGTTCATACCCCGTATTTACAAATAAATTCAAAGATACCGTTTGCCCCTCCCAGGCTTTATTGGAATGGATCAAATACCGCATCCCGTTATCCAGAGTACCGCTACGGATACCGGTTTCTATAGTATCTGCTTCACTTTGCCCATACGTAAAAGGACTGTACACCAGGAAACAGATCCACACCAGATTAAAGAAATTCAATGGTTTTAAACGTTTAATATCCTGCATTTTGAGTGAGATTAGGGTTTTTTAATAATTCAGCTTCGGGGATGGGGTATAGCAAATCGGTTTCCTGTATTCCTTCCAGTACTTCCAGGGCCTGGCCGGTACGCTTTAAATCTAGCCAGCGATGCCCCCATTCGCTAAAAAGTTCGTAATAGCGCTGCTGCATCACCTCTTGTAACAGCTGCTCCTGAGTAAGTGCCAGGGTATAAACCAGTGCTTCCAGACCGGCACGCTCCCGTATGGCATTCAAATCAGCTAGTGCCACTTCCAGTTTCCCCTGTCGGGTACGGGCCTCTGCTCGTATCAGGTACTGCTCTGCCAGGCGCATAACCATGGAGTATTCGGTATAGTTAGAACCTGTAGCGTTGTATTGAATTTTATATTTAAAGGGATAGTAATACGTCTCACTACTACTGGTTAAACTCCCAATCCAGTTGTCCCGGCGCAGATCATCTGCTTCGTAATGTTCAAGTAGCCCTTCACTTAGGCTGACCGGACTTCCCGTTGGGGTGATACGGATTAGTAAGTTGCCATCGCGGGTATGCGTAAAGGTGCCTCCCCAGCCCTCGGGTGATATCTGCCAGAGTGCTTCCAGGCTGTTGGCCAAAAACACGGTATTTAAATCATCAGGCAACTCATAAAGATCCGTTGCTGCCAACACTTCACTGCTGTAAGTTTCGGCCTGCTGCCAGTCTCCCAGATACAGGTGCACCCGTGCCAGCAAGCCCAAAACCGTAAAACGATTCGCCCGGGTACGCTCATTATCGGGGTAACCGGTATCCAATAGTTCAGCTGCCCGGTTTAAATCTTCTAAAATGAGCTCGTAGACCTCAGTCTGCGGACTTCGGGCTTTTAAGGCATTGACGGTATAATCCGTTTGGACAACCAAGGGCACATCCCCGTATAAATTGGTCAGATAGAAATAGGTAAATGCCCGTACAAAACGGCTTTCCCCTTCCAAAGCTACTCGGGTTTCCGGACTCAAACTGCTGTTATCCGCAACCCCCTCCAAAATCGCATTACACATATAGATACTGTTGTAAGCCCCGGACCATAAGGCCAGATTCAAACTATTTGTAGCTTCCAGTTGATGCGCGGCAAAGGCTTCCATCTCAGGTATAGCATTAGTTACGGTATAAGTATCAGCAGACAGCCCGCCCAGAAAACTAACACTCTGGTTTCCCCCTGCTGCAAAGGCCGTATTAAACAATTGGATATACACCCCTTCCATAGCCTCACGTGCGGTGGCATCATCGCTAAACACCGTAACACTGGTGATACGGTCATTGGGTACGTCTACCTCTACAAAAGATTCACAGGCGCATGTCAGGAAGAGCACCGCTATGCATAGCAGGTGTAGATGGTTATTTCTAAAATGTTTCATATCGTTAAAAATTAAGTTTAAGCCCCGCAGTCAGCGTGCGTAAAGCGGGTAAGGTGGTTCCGGGTGACTGAGGGTCTAATCCGCGGTATGAAGTCAGGGTTAACAGGTTTTGCCCTTGCAGGAATAAGATGCACGAGTTTATCCCCAGTTTTTCAGCAGGAAGCTCATAGCTAAGCCCCAGCGTGCGCAGTCTTAAAAAAGAGGTATCGGTATAAATACCATCACTGGTCAGAAATCTGAAATAAGAGCGCAGGGCATCAAGACCCTGAGAAGCCTTTTGGATATTGGTAATAGCTCCGAGACTTTGCCAGCGCCGTTCGTAATCTTCCTGTAGTATAGAACCAAATCTTCCAGGGGCGGCTGCTGAGTAATATTGCTGCCCATCCTGTACAACAAACTCCCATAAAAAATCAAGGCTTACACGACCATAGGTAAATTGGTTACGAAACCCACCAAAGAGGGTTCGGGTAAGATCGCGTACCACAACTCTATCATCAAAGTTGTAAACTCCGTCTTCATTAACATCTACAACCGTATATAACCCCGTCTCGGGGTCTACCCCGGTATAGTCATAGAGTAACTGAATGTTGAGGGATTCCCCCACTTTGTAGGTATTGGCATACGAACTTTCTTCAAGCCCCGGGAAAGACACCAGCCGGTTTTCAGGGATGCTCACATTCAGCGAGGCCTGCCAATTATAGCGACCGGCACGCAAATTTGTAGAAGCTTCAAACTCCCAACCCGTGTTTTCTACCGTGGCATCCAGATTGGCCTGTACACTGGTAAAACCTGTAATGGCAGGCAGGTTATAACCCACCAACTGATTGGAAGAACGGTTGCGGTACCAACTCGTATTTAAACGTAATTTATCATTTAGGAAACCCAGTTCTAAGGCCAGTTCCAGTTTGCGGTTCCGCTCCCAAGAATAAATGGGGTTCGTAAGTTGGGTGGGATACAGACCTCCCCCACCCGGAGTGGCGGAGTAGGTATCCAGATACCCATAATCCCCGATCTGATCGCTTCCGGTAGACCCATAGCTCCCGCGTAATTTGGTAAAGGATAAAAAGGTCTTTAGACCTTGCATCCAGCTTTCTTCACTCAGGATCCACGCCCCTCCTACGGCCCCAAAACTGGCAAAACGCCGTGACGGACCAAAACGGCTGCTGCCGTCCCTACGGCCGGTTAGATTGACATAGTATTTACGGGCATAATTAAAACCGATACGCCCAAAAGCTGCTGCATAGGCATATTCCTGCGAAGTATTATCAGTCACTACTACTTGTTGAGCTGCAGCAAGATTCCCCAGTAGCTGATCGTTTGAATACCCAATACCAGTTATGCTAAAGGTTGAACCTTGCCGATGCTGAAAGGAACTTCCAATCAAAGCATCCAAATTAAATTTCCCCCAGGTATTGCGGTAATTCAGTTGCGGTTCAGCAATCCAGGACTGGCGTTGAGCGTTTAAATCAACAGACCTGGAATTAACAAAAGACCAGAGGGCCGGATTATAAAATTGTAAAGGCTGCTTCACCTCTTCTTCGCTTTTTAACAGCGTATAGCCGGTATTTAAACGTGCTTCCAGTTGTGGGGTGATGGCATAACTCAGACTCAGGTTGCTGATGAGCTGCTGCACACGGGCTTCACTCTCCCGGTACAGGGTCGCAAAAGGATTGGTCCAACTCGAATCTTCCCAGTTTAACTCTCCGTTTTCGGTATATAATGCCGGTGCATTGGGTGCCAGCGATAAGGCGGTACTTACAAAGCTACTGCCATCAAACTGCCGGTTGTTGTCACTGCCAAATGAGGTGCTCAATTGCAAACTAAAACGTTCATCACTGCTGCGGTGGTTTAGACTGAGGTTTGCGGTAAGTTTGGTATACTTAAAATCGCCCGGAAAGACCGAAGTCTCCCGTTGATAACCTACGCCCAGATTATAATAGGTACGTGCATTACCCCCACTCACGCCCAGATTAACTCCGGTGGTTTCTGCGGTGCCACCAAAAAGGGTTTCCTGCCAGTCGGTATAGCGATCCGTGTCCCACAAAAGCAAATCAGGAGCATTTGATTCCGTAGGGGTTGCTCCGTCATTGGCAAAGGCTTCCTGCCTCAGGCTGATATAGTCTGCTGTGTTAATCAGATCCAATTTACGGGGTACCACACCGGCACCGGTATATACCTGCGCGTTAATCCGGGTCTTTTGCTTCCCGCCTGTTCCTTTTTTGGTGGTGATCAGGATTACGCCATTGGCCCCACGCGAACCGTAGATGACGGTAGCATCGGCATCTTTCAGAACTTCGATGCTTTCAATGTTCGCAGGATTCAACGTATTAAGCGGGTCTATACCTCCCAGGCTAGTCAATCCGCTAAAACTATTGAGTGGAGCACTATCTAAGGGTACTCCATCAATAATATACAGCGGGAGGTTACCCGAATTGCTTAAGGTATTTCGCAAGCTGTTTTGTCCGCGGATTTGTATGCTGGGCGCATTACCCGGTACGCCACTGCGCTGTACAATAGAAACCCCCGCCATCCGGCCCTGCAAAGCGGCCAGGGGATTGGTCACCGGTTGGCGCTCGATCTCCTCGGCGGTCACCCGGGCGATACTACCCGTCTGCTCCCTGCGCGTAGTATTGTAATACCCGGCGTTGATGGTCACCTCGCCCAAGTCTGTGATGTCCTGTTGCAGGGTGATATTAAAACTGGTTTGATTCCCCACTGCCAGCAAGAGGGTTTTAAACCCGATATAGCTGACCCGCAAAGTATCCTGAGGCGAGGCTACCAGTTCAAAGGCCCCGTCCATATCGGTCTGGGTACCGGTGTTGCTGTTGGTTGTGGAAATACTTACCCCGGGGATGGGGTTGTTGTTCGTGTCGGTAACCCTTCCGGTTACCTGATTCTGAAGGGGTGAGGCACTGGCCACAAGGGCACTCAGGCTCATAAATAGGCATAATAGCCCCGGCAACGCAGCCCCCGTAAGGCGCGTAGTCTTATTTTTCATAACTTCGTCGTGTTAATTAAACAATAGTTTTTGTTTAAGCGCACGCCTTCCCGGGGACGCCAATCACAGGGAAGGCTTTTTTGCTTAATACGGCTTATAAAAAGGCGTCAACCTGAACTTGTTTCAGGTTCTCAACCGGCTTACTCGAAGCCAAATGGAACGCACTCTTAAAAACCATTTTTCTCTTTCACAGACCCTAAGGTCTGCAGCTCTTTTTTATTGTGGCTAATTCACCGGTGCGCTTAACCGTACCCGGTATAAGCCCGTGTCGCTTGCACTGCATGCGGCAGCTCCCACCCAACTACCGGTTTCCCATAGAAAAACCGATAACCCACGGGTGACTAGCACGAAGTAACGTGTACCCGTAAACACGTTGCGTTGTTCATAAGCAGTAGTGCTTTAAAAGTTTATACTAACAACCCATAAAGGGATGCCGACCATTTTGGCCTGTTTGATTGTAGGGGATAAAAGGAGTGCGAAGCTTTAAAGAAAAGAAATACCGCTTTGAAGAGGTTGAAGTAGTACGAACTGCCGGAATACAAAAAGGGCGTGTCTCAACTTATCACATCAGAGGTACTGGTATACCATGCACATGAATAAGTCGGATGACACGCCCGGGTCGTGAGCATCCTTAGCTTATCCTCTCGTGTGCTTAAAATTACCAGTTTTCTGATACGAGATTCAAAGCGAATGCTTCTAATTTTTACTAGAAGGTTCGCAAATATATAATTCTGAAGTAAATATAAATAAAATAAATAATATGAGAGCGTACGCTCTCAATAAAAAAAGATACATTTTTTTCATTTGTGCTAATGTCAGATAATAGCACTAATAGAAGAAAGAAAATATTTACTGCAGATAAATACGTTTGTAAGTTTATCAGTGATGAATGGCTTTCATCAAAGGATATCAGTTCTAGAAAATATGGTAAAAAGTATGGGGTTAATTACCATATTATCGAGAAAATACAACAAGAAGATGGTTATAATTTACCGTTGTCCACTTTAAGTACCATGTGCTTTAATCACGGATTAAAACTTTCTGAATTCTTCAAAAAAGTTGAAAGTAAATATTCTGAATTCTTAACAGACGATTACTTTACTCAAGAGTAATAATTGAACGTATAATTATACTACTGCTCAGGTTTTAATTTTCATACACTATCCTAGGCTTTGAGTCGGGGTTGATTAGGGGATGCTACGCTGATGCTTTTCCGACTTATTTAATAAGAATTATAATAACATAATCCTCAAATGGCGATACATTTTTAGTGGGATTACGGAATCCCGTAAATTACTTCTAACATATATTCCCCCGCTCCCGCCAGTCTGTGACTGGTGGCGTGGTAGACCAAGCCAAAGTATAAATAATTAAATATCAAAAAAGAAAAGGATTTTTTTGAACTTTAAAAACCCACCATCCTAAAAGCTACACCAAATAAATTACTCACTTCCACTATTGAAAGGTTCAATCGAGGTTGACCAATACTTCACTCGAGTACAAGGTTACGATCAAACATACATACCCCCGGGGTTAAGCTACTACAAAGCCAGGATGATCACCCTCATACGCTATGGGGCTTGCACGTCATTAGAAATGTTACTCCAATACTGTGTACTAAGCGGGAAACGCATCAGCAGTTATGCTATAAACCACATTATTCCGTTTCCGTTTGGAAAAATAATGCTGAATTCTCAAGTCATTTGAAAAATCAATAGGAAAAATTGGAAAAAAATTTTCATTAGTAATGAATCAACCTTTTTAAAAGGAATATTTATTAAATATTTAATTTAATCAGAAAATCAGTTTTTGCAGTTCGTCTTTATATCCTCTGCTTACTTTAATAACCTCTCGGTTTTTCATAGTGAGTTGGTAGCTTTTACTATACTTATCTGCCTGTTCAATCTGGTGTATATTTACAATGTAGGATCTGTGAACCCGAAGAAAACAATTTTTATGCACTTTTTTTTCTAATTCAGAAATCCCAAAGTTAGATAAATACACCGCCTTGTCTACCATATGAATCTTCGAATAATCTCCGTAGGCTTCAATCCAGATAATATCTTCCACTTTAATATTAATGTACTTCTTTCCATTCTGAACAAAAATGCTTTGTGGGAAATCTGATTTTTCCATTAATAATCTATTGGCAAGAGGTGCAGCAGAATTACGATCTGCCTGTGAAGATAGCCTGGTAACTGCTGTTTTGAATCTTTCTTTGGTATAAGGTTTCAGTAAATAATCCACCGCATGAACTTCAAACGCCTTTGAAGCGAACTCATCATATGCAGTTGAAAATATGATCTGCGGAATTTCATTCAGCCGAGTGATCACCTCAAATCCGTTAAAACCCGGCATCTGAATGTCTAAAAAAACAAGGTCTGGTTTATATTTATTAATTTCGGAAATAGCATCTACCCCATTATTCGCTTCTGCTATTATAATTAGTTCAGGATAATCTTTTAAAAATTCTTTTATCAATTTCCTGCCGGCATTTTCGTCATCTACAATAATTACTTTTTTCATTACCGGTTATATTGAAAAATTGATTTTTAAACCTGAAGGGGAGTTGTCTTCAATGATCAAAACACTATTATACATTTTTTGTAACCTCAATTGCGTATTGGCCAGACCAACACCTTTATCAAATAATTTATCTTTTTCCTTGGCGCCAATACCGGTATCGGCAATTTCAAAATTTAGCTTTTCTAGCTTTTTAAATACCTTGATGGATATTTCTCCTCCATCAACAAGGGATGATAAGCCATGCTTAATACTGTTTTCTACCAGTGGTTGTAAGATCATTGGTGGGACCATTTCATTTAAAAGATTTTCAGGAACATTGATATGTACAAGAAGTCGCTCTTCAAATCGCTCTTTTTCAAGTTGGAGATATTTTTTTACAAAGGAAATTTCCTCTCCTAATGGCACCAACTCCTGCCTTGAGGCTTTAAGCTGGTAACGAAATAAATCTGATAATCTAGCTACCATATCTCTGGTCCTCTCATTCTCAGGAGGCAAAGAGGCATTGATGCTATTGAATATATTGTAAAGAAAATGCGGATTCAATTGCGCTTTTATGGCGGAGAGTTCGCTTTTTAATGCCGCCTGCCGCAACTCACCTTCAATTCTTAGTTTCTGTTGATTTTCCAGAAAGTATTTATACGCGAAATATATTCCGAATTGAATGTAAAGAAACAAAAGTGGGATATACCAGTCCCAGATTTCTCCGGTTCCACTCAACCTTCCCCTTCCCAGATAATCTATCAGCTCGTATCTTATTTCTCTCACAAAATATATTACCAAAGGGGTCACAAAAACGACCGCAAGTATTTGAACCGACCACTTTTTCTTTTTAAGTGGTTTAAGAATGACTAAGTAAATTAAGATTGATGCTGCTAAATAGAAAACATATTGCATGCCTGCCCTGAACCAATACCCCTTAAGACTCAGAAATGACCAGGGCTCTTCAATAAAAAGCATGCCATTGTACCATAATACGACATTATAAAGCCATGAAAAACCCAGATAGAAAAGGAATAAGAATAAAAATTCTTTTTTATTGAATTGAACAATGGCAACCGACGTATTAATCATCCTTTAAATTATTTATATGGTTCGAAAACCCACCATGTTTCTCCATTTTCAGAATTAAAACTGATCTTAAAAATACCGCTATCATACTGAATAACATAGAAATTTTTAATTTCCAACTTCTCTTTATCCTGAGTTGCTTCTACCTTTCCATCGATATAATTAAACTTAAGGTTGTTGCTGAATTTGACTTTTAGATTATATTTATTTTGAAGGTTTTCAGATTTATATACGTCCTTAGAAACTAATGAAGGAACCTTAGCTCGATCACCTTTAATTGTTTTTGATTTCTCAAACGAATTGTAATAATTATTTGAAATGTTTGACACCGTAATAGTTCCTGATTTCGCATCGTAAATTTCAGGATCTTTACTCCACGGCACTGTTAATTCCAGTTTGTAATCTCCCTTAAGTTCAAAATTACGGTCTTCTGGAATATCGAACGTACTGCCCTCAGAATTATAGGCTCTCATAGTCACATTCCCTGGATACCAGTAAGATACATCCTGATCAGTATGTTGGATTTTGATTTGGTCCTGAGCGGTAATTAAACCCGTAACTATGAATGCTATACTTAAAATTAAAGTTTTCATGATAAAATTTTTCTCAAATATGATCATTAAGTGCTCTTAAAACTACCATTTTCCGATAGATGGCCTTATGCACAGCTAAATAGCCCGGTCCATTCATCTTCTATAGGAACGGCTTATCGTAAAAGGATTGCGGCCTGATGACTGATCCCTCATATTTGCCCTAAATCAATCACATATGAGATATCTAGTAATCATGATCATCGTTCTTAGTTCAAGTTCAATTTGCGCTCAGTCGTTGGGGGTTTCGGGGTTCGTTACGGGAGAAACCTCAGAAGAACTTCCCGGGGCAACTGTAATTCTTAAATCTTCCAATGATTCTACTTTAGTGAAAGCAACTGTTTCAGAAATGAGCGGTGCTTTTTTTTTAAAAGGATTACCCTCAGGAAATTATTTTCTGGAAATCACAAGTATTGGCTTCCAACCTTATGTTTCTGAGCAATTTGATCTAATTTCTGATAAAGATTTTGGAAGCATACAAATGCTAGTTTCAACAGAAGAGTTGGATGAGGTAAGCATCGTCGCTGAAAAACCGATGATTCAGGTACTGGCAGACAAAACGGTTTTTAATGTGGAGAACACTGTTAATGCTACTGGCACAAATGCCTGGGAACTTCTCAGGAAAGCTCCTGGACTAATAATCGATAATAATGGTAGTATCATACTGGAAGGTAAGGCCGGTGTGCAGATCTACATTGATGATAAACCTTCCCAGCTGCGCGGTGATGATCTACAGGCATTTTTAGAATCCCTTCAAAGTACAGATGTAGAAAGCGTGGAAATAATTACGCAACCTTCATCTAAATATGATGCGGCGGGTAATGCAGGTATCTTAAACATTCTTTTGAAAAAAGATAAAACTTTAGGTACTAACGGATCTATAACAGCAGGTTTTACTTATGGAGAGTACGCGCGATGGAATTCTTCAATAACCTTCAATAACCGAACGAAAACAGGAAACTTGTTTGGAACTTATAGTAATGGTTTCGGAAATTATTTCAATTTTCTGAATCTATTACGCCGGCAGAATAAAACTGAATTTAATGCACGAACTGAAACGGTCTATAATTACAACAATAATAATATAAGACTTGGATACGATCTTTTTGTATCGGCAAAAAGCACCGTTGGCATTCTTTTAAATGGAAATTTAAGCAATAATCATTTTAATAGCGATAGTCGTACTCCTATACAACCTCTTGGAGCTACGCAATATGACAGTGTACTTGTGGCTAATAACAGGAGTTCCACAGATGCTTCTAATTATAATTTAAACCTGAACTATAGGTTTAAGGATACCCAAGGGAATACTTTAAACCTGGATGCCGATTATGGTAATTACAAACGCGACAGTGATACCTATCAGCCAAACATCTATTTTAACGGTTCTGAAACCGAAACTTTATCTCGAAATGTAACCCGTCAAATAACTCCTGTAGATATCCATATCGCCACTTTTAAGGCTGATTATGAGCAGAATTTATGGAAAGGAATTTTAGGGGCAGGATTTAAAGTGAGTTATGTGAACACAGACAATGATTTTGACTTTTATAATCTTGTTGGTGAAGATTTTATTTTGAATATTAACCAAAGTAACCGCTTTGAATACACTGAAAATATTAACGCCGGTTATATAAATTTTAATCGTAAATGGGATGGCTGGAATTTACAACTGGGTTTGAGAGTTGAAAATACAATTTCAGATGGTGATTTGACCAGTTCCCGGAATAATATAAACGAGAAGGTTAAACGAAATTATACTAACTGGTTCCCCAGCGGTGGTCTAACTTACCAGTTAAATGAAAAAAATCAGTTTGCGTTTAATTATAGCCGAAGGATCGAACGCCCGAATTATTCATCTCTCAATCCTTTTGTTTCTAAAATCGATGAATTGTCCTACAGGAGAGGTAATCCATTTTTACAACCGCAGTATACTGATAATTTCAAAATTAGTCATACTTATAATTACAGGCTTACCACCTCTTTAAGCTACAGTTTTATTTCAGATTTTTTCGCACAAATTACAGAATCTGAAGGTCAAAATCAGAATTTTATAAGCACACAGAATATCGCTAATCAGCGTGTCATCAATTTAGGAATTTCCTACCCTAAAAAAATCAATGACTGGTGGAATGTCTATTTAAGTGTTAATGCTTATCGAAGTGAATACGAGGCAACGCGTCCTGAATTTGTACCAATAACTCAGGAGACCTTAAGCCTTTATGCTCAAAATACGTTAAACCTTCCTGCAGAAATTTCTATGGAGGTGAGCGGCTGGTATAGTTCTCCCTCCGTATGGGCAGGAACGTACAATACGGATGGGCTGGGATCTTTAAATCTGGCATTTCAGAAGAAATTTTTAAATGACAGTTTCAACGCGAGAATTGCCTTTAATGATATTCTATATACCAGCCCTTGGAACGGAACAACGCAGTTTGGTGATTTATATATTAACGGAAGTGGTGGTAGCGACAGCCGTAACTTTACATTTAGCCTTACCTATAATTTTGGTAGTAACGAGGTGAAAAAAGCTCGAAACAGGGAAACCGGCATTGATGATGAAAAAAGCAGAATTCAGAACTAATTTTAATGATTTTCACACAACGATCTACATTATATTTATCAGTTACCGGCAGATTTTTTCCCCTATTAATGAAGCTTCCAATTTTTCAACTTCATAAAATTAGGAGCAGGTTATGAAGCAGAATGGTAAGTTTCCTGTCTTAAACTTCCAAGGCCTGTTTATCATAGGCCCCCGCTCCGCCATTATGTGACTGGTGGCTCGGTAAACTAAGCCAAAGTATATATAACTAACCTTCAAAAGGGATAGATTTTTTTTGTACTTTAGAAACCAGCCATACTAAAAGCCACCCTAAAAAAATTATTCAGTCCCACTAGTAAAAGGTTCACCTGAGGTTGACCCGTATTTCACCCGTGCTTCACTGGAGTACAAGACTACTATAAGGCATAAAAACCACCGGGATTAAGCTACTACAAAACCAGGATGATCTCCCTCATACGCTATGGGGCATGCACGTCATTAGAAATTTTAATCCAATACTGTTTAATAAGCGGGAAACGCATCAGCAGTTATGCTATAGATCACGGCATTCTCCTGCTCCCCTCCTATCCTACTCCCCGTCTTCTACGAGCATCGTCCTGAGATCAGTCTGGGCTCTACAAACTTCTAACCACCTTGGTACCGTATTCAACCACAAAAACTGTGGTAAAGTGTGGTTGGAGTGTGGTTGCAGTGTGGTACGAGTGTGGTAGCACTACGCACTTAACTGCAACTTGTCTGCCCGAAATCCGGGGGTTAACTAGTCTGATTAAAGGTTGGTGAGAGTGAATTCAGTTATGACTTGAACTTGAATATATTTGCTCGATTTTAGGATAGACTCAAAATCAGATATTTTCTATAACGTATTGATCATGAGCTATAAAAATAGTTGGTATCCCGGTAATCGTTTTGATAAACGAGTATATTTGGGTTGATATAAAAAGTTGTGCACGACTAAAATAGATATATGGGAACTTGGGGAACAGCGATATTCTCAGACGACTTTGCAGCTGATATAAAAGGAGAATTCAGCAACAAAATAGGCTTTGGCAAGACGCCAGAAGACGCAACAAAGGAACTCATCTCTGAGTATTCAGACGAATTGACCGACCCAGACATATCTGGGCTTTTTTGGTTAGCACTCGCAGCTACGCAGTGGACCTTGGGACGACTCCAGGAAAGCGTAAAACGAAAAGCCATTGAAATCATTGAGAGTGGACAAGACCTTGAAAGATGGGCTGAAAACGAGATAGATCACAAAAAGCGACAGGCTGTACTCGAAAAACTTAAACAACAATTACAAAATGAACAACCTAATCAAAAGAAACTTGCCATACCTTTTATTCGAGAGACAAAAATGGAAACGGGCGACTTGCTGACTTACAGACATTCAAGTGGTAAAATGGTAATTTTAAGAGTTCTCGATATAAAACAAGACCCTTGTGGAGACCGCTATCCACAAATTGAAATTCTCGACCATTTTGAAAGCATTTTACCAAAGACAAAAAGTATTAAGAAACTTAAGCGGAAAATGAAAAAGCTTAACTTAGAGAACACTTCTGTAAAGATGATTAAGTCGTCAGGGACGTACTATGTTGCCCCATACGGTAAGCGAGACATTGAACCCTGGGACAAGCTGGAAAAGCTGGACAGGACAACAAAAAGCCCCAGTGACTTTAAAGGAACTGTTTCCATGACTTGGTGGCGGGAATTTGACCCGTTTTTAGATGAACTATTTGAAAATAAATAAAACGCCACACAGTCGATTAGGTAAAGGAGCGTTTCACACTTAAACCGCTAACACCCCCTACGTAAGGCTTTGGGTAACTGCCCTGTGCCTCTACGGGTTCTACTCCAGGCATAAACATAGTCTCCAGACCACTTAATACCGTCTTCGGTCTGGAAAAAAAAGGGCCTCTGGAATGGGTTACGGCAGAAGTTCGCATCAATGCAAAGAAACACGACAAAATCCCTCCTCCATAGCTTATAGCGCGCCAGCGAGGTTCTATTCTTGAATATTGTGAAATAGTGCGAGAGAATTTTCAAAATTGGTGCAAAAGAAGATCAGGTAGCGCTGTTAGTTATGCCCATTTAAATATTAAATTTATAACGTTCTAAATAACTGCTTTCATAATTTTATAGCTATAAACTGTTTAAATTTCTCCAACCAAATTGATTCAAATGAAACATTTAATTACACTTATTTTTTTCATATTTTCCTTTGCAGGTATAAGTCAAACCTTAAAAGATTCCGTTAATGTTATTTACACCAATTATTACGAACTACTCAAGACCAAAGAAAAACTGGATACCTTAAAAATTAAGGTTGATAATTTCGAAGAGTTAATGACTTCGAATAATAAAATCATTAAAGAGCTATCAAAAGCTGAGCTTTTTAATTTGGAACAACAATTAAAACAAAGAAGAAAAAAAATAATAAATACTACGGAATTTGTCTTTGCTGCAAATGCAAGTCTAAATGCAATCAAACAATTGGATGCAACAAGTGATTATATGACTCAAATTTCGAGTTTAAATAATCCCGATAATACCGACTTAGGTTTCAGTCTTTCTGATGAAATTTCCACCCTATTAGAGCAAAAAATAATTAAAGGAAATAATAAAATAAACGGAGTAAAGAATTCAAAATTTCTACTATTTGTAGACAATATTATTAAATCACCCGTTGTACAAACGTTGTCAAGTGCTGTACCTGTGGTAAGTTCCATCAAATCGGTTGTTGATTTAGTAATGGGAAATGCCCTTGAAGGCAAGGATATTTCAATTGATGATGTCGTTGAACTTAAAAAGTCCTTAAAAGTGTATTTAGATCATTATGAAGGCTTAGCAAAGGCTCAAATAGAGTTCGATCAAAATTTAAATAATTTGGATATACGTAAAGAAGCCTTAATCTTACTTCTGACACAATATACAGTCGAACGAGCAAATACCTTAGATCCCAGTATTCGAATAGACTCTAATACTCAAGTGAGTCTTACCGAATTTATAAATACGAATTATACAGAAACCAAGGTGCAGCATTTAGTAGATGAAATCATTAGTGCGAATCCTGAAAATTTTAATCTCCACCTTACAAATAATAAGCTTTTATATCCCAATTATGCTTTAAACCAAGCAAAGTTTATTAGAGATGAGATAGAAGGTTTAGCAAAAGAATATAGCTCTATATTATCAAATTATCAATACAATTTGGAAAAGGTATTACGTAATAGTAAAACTATTGGTGATCCCATTAAGATTGATAGTAAAATTTCAGATTTGAAATCTAAACTGGAGGAAGTAAAAAAATCCTTTGCAGACAATTTGAACTTATTTAAGTTAAATACAACCTTTAAAACCCTTTCGGAGTATTAAATATCGAAATCAATCTAAAGACGTGAAGCTGATATATTCCAGGCTTTTGGGCCGTCTGTGATTGATATTCCTAACCGCCTTTATATGCTCTGTAGTGCAAAACCAACTGCTTTTCGTAAGTGTTTTTTAAATGGATAGGAATAAAAAAGACTAAGAAAATAAATCACTTTTAAATACAGCCAAGTCGACATTTCACCCCCATTATTCAGTGATAACTTATCCATTGATAAAGACCAATTAGGTTAGTCGGAATTTATAAAGATGGGTAAATTGGAGTTTATAATCACTATACGCACAACTTTCATAAAGCAGTTTAAAACCTAATCTGGCTACTGCCCGAGATGCCTATTCCTGTTTAAAATCTGCACCGTTTCTTAATTACTAAATAAATTAAATTGTCAAGCTCACGGTTCCTGATTGTAAGCAAAAATTCATCAAACAATAGTTCAATTTCTTTTTTACTGGTGATCACTTGTGTTTCATAATCCTGGTATTGCTTCTGATCTCTCGTATAATTTTTTGATTTTAAAGCTACTAAAAACCCAAAGCTGATTTTTTAGGAATTTCTCATTCTAGGCGAATAATTTAGAATTAGATTGATACGCTTATGAGCTCAAATGCCTTTTCATTACGGCCTGTACCTACAACACAACCAGGCATCCAATAGAATAGTCTATGACGAGTATTTGGAAACGGTTTTTGAAACGATAAAACTTAGGATTTTGTCATATAGGCCGATTCAGATTAATTAAGTCATTAATCTTTTTCCATTCTTCATACTTAAAATTCCCTATTCCATAGTCCTGCAATCATTTACCTTACCATCGGCAAGCTAGTTGCTCTGCAATCCTAAATAAATAGCTTTAGTATTGTAATCTCTAATCTTATTGTTATAAATTATGACATATTTTAAAGTGGAGT
>Ga0207888_100134_pt1 | contig 48902 bp, 48 predicted proteins | sample LinPmetageLP43_FD_184055 | JGI IMG/M metagenome (GOLD analysis project Ga0207888, IMG submission 184055) | Marine viral communities from the Pacific Ocean - LP-43 (SPAdes) | ecosystem: Environmental > Aquatic > Marine > Oceanic | place: Pacific Ocean | collected 2010-08-27
TGAGCAAGATGGCATTTATGCAGAATACCGCCACTCTATAGATCAAGAATGGCAGTTAGTCAGCGGTTATCGGCTTGATCACTGGAAAATGACAGACAAGCGCACCGACATTCAACCTATGTCAGCTCCGGCTCAATCCAACCCCACGGCGAATGAAACACGCAGTGAGAACCTTCATAGCGGGTTTCTTCGTATAGAAAAACAGCTTAAAAATGGTTATTGGTATGCGGGTTGGGGTCAGGCGGAGCGGTTCCCGGACTACTGGGAGGCCATTGGTAACAGCCGCCAGTCACCAACGTCAGAATCGGCTTTTTACACCGACGCAGAGACCAACCAACAATGGGATATTGGTCTCGATATAAACACCGATAAATGGCGACTGGACGCGTCCATTTTCTACAGTCGGGTCGATGACTTTATTCTTTTGCAAAAAGGCATGATGATGCAGCCGGATACCGTCCGTAATATTAATGCCCGAACCTGGGGCGGGGAAACAACCTTAAGTTACCAACTGACCCAAGCCTGGTCGGTGTCATCAGCACTGGCCATAACCCGCGGAAGTAATAAAACCGATGATAACTATCTGCCGCAGCAACCTGCTGATGAACTGCGTATTGCCACTGATTACCGCCACAACGCACTGACTTACTCTTTGCTCTGGCGCCTGGTGGATAAACAAGAGCGCACAGCAGTGAATCAGGGCAATGTCATTGGCTATGATATCGGTAATAGCCCGGGTTATGGTGTTTTATCGGCAAATATCGACTGGAAAATTGATCCAAAGTGGCAGCTAAGTTTAGGAGTCGATAATATACTGGATAAAACCTATGCAGAGCACTTGAGTCGCTCCGCCGCCAGCATTTCCGGATACCAGCAAATTGACAAAGTTAATGAGCCGGGTCGTACTGTCTGGCTGCAGACCAACTACCACTTTTAAGCCCGATGCTGACATTACTGACCTATAAATTTATTACTCATAGAGCCTGGCCATTGTGCTTAGCCTTATGTCTGGACATAGTACTGGGCAACCTCTGGGTTGCCTTTAATGGTGGTATCAGTAATCCGTTCACTTCGTTATTACTGATATTTATCGTCATCGCGTTTTTATTGTTACCACCAACTTTTGCTTTGATTGTTGTGTTGATAAGCATTCTGGGGCAAGTTGCCCAAATAGGATTGCCTTCACTTTTGCCCGGGCAGCAAAGTCACACCGCCCATGCCTTAAGCGACGAGATGCTGAAACACGCCATGGGTATGGTCAGCGGCTTTGTGATTGCAGCGGCTATTATTGCTTTATCAATGTACTACCTAAAGCGACAATGGTTTCAGTCAGAAAAAGCATTACAGAATGCACGTGAGCGCCAGCTGCGCGACGAACAGCTTTTGACCATAGGCGCAGCCGCAGCTCAGTTAACTCATGACGTTGCCACTCCTGTGCAGTCGTTACGGTTACTCAACGAAGAACTTCAGGAATGCGATATTGAGCTGTCACTAAAACAAGAGTTTAGTGAACATCTGGGCAAAGTTGAAGCAAGCCTTGAACAATGGCGGGACGCAGCTGAGGACGTGCGCACCAGGCGCCAGCACAACTACACTGTCGGGGAAATTATTACTCAGTTACGCCAGCTTCTGCGAATTGCCCGACCCGATGCTCAGGTCAACTGGCAATGTCCCGAACGCTTTAAAACCGCCATTATCAGCGCTGATCGCACCCTGTTCCCGGCTATCGCTAACCTGGTCATTAATGCTATTAGCGCTGGCGAGCGCAGTCATCAGTTGGTCGTATCCGTGCAACTCAACCTGACGTTAGTTGATGCGAATCCTCAGCTCACCATCCACATTCTCGATAATGGTGATGGGTTAAGCCAGGCGCAACAACGAAAAATAGGCAAATCAATGGCCTTAAGTGAAAATGGTATGGGTATTGGCGCGGTTATCAGCCATGCCACACTTGAACGGCTTGGTGGTCAGGTCAGCTGGCAATCCACTTCCGAGGGCACGCTCACGTTGGTTCTTTTACCGGTAACAGCCTATGAATAAATTCCGGCTGCTTATTATTGATGACGATGAGGGTTTCTGCGGCATTTTGCAACGGCGTCTGGGGCATCATGGTGTTTTGGTGCAAATGGCACACTCGGGTCATCAGGCACTAGCGCTAGAAGGTCATTTTGACGGTATTCTGCTGGATATGATGCTGGGCGACGACAATGGATTGGCACTTATTCAACCACTCAAAGAACGCTACTCTCCCTGTCACTTAGTGGTACTAACCGGCTACGCGAGTATTGCAACAACCGTAGAGGCGATGAAGCGCGGCGCAACGGACTACCTAACGAAACCCGTGGGTACCAGTGAATTACTACGTCGCTTTACTAATGAGAAACTGGAGTTAGAAGACGCTTCGGTAAACCGTTTAACGCCAACTCAAATTGAGTGGGAGCATATTCAAAGAGTGCTTACCGATAATCAGGGAAATGTTTCTAAGACAGCACGAGAACTGGGAATGCACCGGCGTACGTTACAGCGCAAACTGTCTAAACGTTCACCACATTAAAAAAGCACCGCTCAATGGCTGAGCGGTGCAAAGACTTTAGAAGTTATAGCGAACACCGGCCATAGCAACGTAAGGGTCGATATCGACATCAACACTTTCAATAGTATTACCGTTTACGCGAACATCACCTGTGGTATCGATATCCATGCGGCTAACCATGAAATGCAGACCCCAGTTTTCACTCAGATCGACATTTACACCAGCTTGCAGAGCATAGCCCCAGCTGTTTTTCAGCGCTAAAGAGACATCGTCATTGTCGGTAACAACACCCAGGTCGCCTAACGTTGAGCGCAACTGCGGGTCGACTTGCTCATCAAAGAAAGCTGTGTAGTTAACACCAATACCGACGAAAGGTTTAAACATTTCACTGTCGATATCAAAATGATATTGCGCCAGCAAGGTTGGTGGCAAATGCTTGGTTTTACCTATTTTCAGCCCAGCCAACGAACCTGTTGCCGTAATATCATGGCTGAACGGTGTTGCTGCAACCAGTTCAAGCGTCCAGTTTTCAGTTAACTTATAATCAAAAGTTAAACCTAACTGAGTATTCGTGTTTACACCAACGCCAGTACTGTTCTCTGGTAAACCAGCTACTGACTCAACAACGTTCAAGTGACTACTGCTGTCATCAGGCATGACAGAGATGGCACCAACGTTGATAGAAAAATCATTTGCTAATGCAGAAGTGCTTAGCAAGCCTAACAATACACCGCACGATAATGCTTTAAGCTTCATGGGGAACTCCTTGTTAATGAAGACCCCTGAAGTTTATAAGGTTTACTGAATAACCGAGTTGATCTGCATCAACCTAGTGTTCGGCATTATGGTAAATGTTTTGAACGTCATCCAAATCGTTCAGCATATCCATCAAACGTTCAAACATTGGTAAATCATCTTCAGCTATACTGGTCGTTACCTGAGGTAAAAACTGAATTTCGTCGGCTTCAAAATCAATATCAGGAAACGCATGAGTTAAGGCCTGACGGGCTGCCGCGTACTCGGTATTTGGCGCAAATACGGTAACCAGACCATCTTCGAATTCGACGTCGGTAACATCAACATCAGCTTCCATCATGGCTTCCAGCACTTCGTCTTCATTGTCATGCCGGAAGGCAAAAATCGCACAGTGATCAAACGAATGCGCAACACTGCCCTGAGCGCCAATTTTTGATTTACTTTTGGTAAAGCAGTTCCGGACATCGCCAAAGGTACGGTTCGGGTTATCGGTTAAACACTCGACGATAACCATACAGTTGCTGGGTCCGTAACCTTCGTAACGCGCCGGAGAAAAGTCCTCTCCTGCTCCGCCCTGCGCCTTGTCTATTGCTTTTTCAATAACGTGAGCAGGAACCTGATCTTTTTTCGCCCGATCTATTAAGCCTCGAAGCGCGAGGTTGCCATCAGGATCTCCACCACCTTGCTTGGCGCAAACGTAAATTTCACGGCCATAACGGCTATAGACTTTGCTCTTTGCATTCGCCGTTTTAGCAATTGAATCTTTTCGGTTTTGATAGGCGCGACCCATTCTGAATTTCTCACTGGTTAATTAAAGACCCAAAGATTTTACACAGGCAGCTGTTACGGGTCGAGTACTAGCAGAAATAAGTACCGGCTTAATTGCAGATTATTGATATAGCCAAGCTGTCTACCATAGAAGATTTTGATTCTTCAGTTAACGCTGCATAGCAACGTAAACTCAGCCCCAGAAACAACCTGTTGAGTAAATTATGCAAAGCCCGATACCTGTATTATCCATGCGAAAACTTTATCTCGGAGCCTCTGACCGCCAGCAATTCATTGCTGACCTTGGTAGAGCGGCGCGTGATGTTGGCTTCTTCTACCTGGAAGACCACGGTATTTCACTGGCAGAACAAGTTAAGGTGCTGGACACCGCTAAAAGCTTTTTTGCACTCAGTGATGCAGAAAAGAAACAGGTCCAGATGATTCATTCACCGCACTTTCGTGGCTATTCAGCAAACTACTCGGAGTTAACGGCAGGCCGGCCGGATCGTCGTGAACAATTTGATATAATGGACGAATTGCCTGCTCTGTCTGCATCCGCTATACACCATGAGTGGCAAAAACTCATAGGCCCTAACCAGTGGCCTCGGCAATTGCCTGCCATAAAAAGCCAGTTGTTGTCCTGGCAGGACAAGCTAACCGAAGTGTCTCTGCAGCTTTTGGCGGCGTTATGCGAAAGCCTGGAGCAACCGGCTGACGCATTGGCTGAAACCATCAGCAACGGTCCTTACCGTCATACTAAGCTTATTAAATACCCCGGCAGCCCAGAAGCCTCTGGTCAGGGTGTTGGTGCGCATAAGGATCCGGGCTACCTCACCTTAGTTCTGCAAGACGAAAACAGCGGACTGGAAGTGGAGTACGAGCAACAATGGTACAAGGTGGCTCCGCGCCCCGGCGCTTTTGTGGTAAATATCGGCGAATTACTGGAGCTGGCGTCTAATGGCTATTTAAAAGCGACTAACCATCGTGTTAGCAGCCCTAAAACTGGGGTTACTCGTTATTCGTCGGCATTCTTCATGGCCGCTCAGCTGAATGCTTCGGTACCGGTGTTAAAACTCCCTTCCCATTTAGCAAAACACGCGAAGGGGCCAACCAGTGATCCGGGCAACCCCTTGCTGCATAACGTTGGCGAAAACGTGATGAAAGGCAGAAAGCGCTCCCACCCGGACGTATCAGCGCGTTTTTACGCGTCAGAAGAAAAATGCAGCTCCTGTTAATCAAGTCTTGCTATAAAAATATAACAAAACGATATAAGTAAAGTTGTGTAAATCATTCGTCATTTTTAAAAATGACGTCAACTTACGTGAACGTTGACTTTCAAGACGTTAACATGGGGTAACAAAAACCCATAAAACATAATATTAGTTATATTTCCATACTGTTAGCAAGGTTTACTTTTTAAGCATTCTCTACAGAATCTACTTATGTAACATAACGTTACGTATCTAGTGATGCTGTTTATCACTAAATTTAAATTCACAGAAAAACAACAAAGAGAATCTTATGATGACAAAAAATAAACAGCATAAGACGTTAATTGCTATCGCACTGTCAGGCTTATTAGCTGGCACCAGCGTAGCAGCTGAAACCTTATCGCAGAACGGATCTGATAACGGCAATAATGGCGCAAAGCCATCACTGAAAGAGCGGTCAAACGGACCTGCAACCAGCTTTATTGTTAAGCTTAAAGATGGCTCTCAAGTTGTGCAGCAAATGCAACAACAATCGGCAGAACACCCTTCATCAAATGCGGCGGCTGTCGCCCAACAAATGCGTGGCTTTACCTCAGTGCTTTCTAAACGCACCGGCAAAAGTGTCGCCTTTGAGCGTTCCATGGCTTTACAACAACACTTCGTCGTAAAAGCACAAGGCCGCTTAAGCCCGGAAGAAACAAAAGAATACCTTCAGTCACTTAAAGCAGACAGCGACGTTGAATTCGTAGAGGAAAATAAAATTCTCCGTCACTTTGCCACACCAAACGACCCTAACTATGACGACCAGTGGCATTATTATGAGAGCGTTGGTGGACTGAATGCCCCAACTGCCTGGGATTCAGTAGACGGCAGCGGCGTTGTTGTAGCCGTACTCGATACCGGTTATCGCCCACACTCTGATTTGGCCGGTAATATTTTACCCGGCTACGACATGATTTCAGACAGCTTTATCGCTAATGACGGCGACGGTCGCGACAGCGACGCACAAGATCCGGGCGACTGGGTCAGTGCCGGAGCCTGTGGTAATGGTTACCCGGCTCAGGATCAAGACTCTAGCTGGCATGGTACTCACGTTGCAGGAACCATTGCCGCTGAAACAAATAACTCCACCGGTGTCGCCGGCGTTGCCTATGGCGCTAAAATTGTACCCGTACGTGTTCTTGGTCGCTGTGGCGGAACCACAGCCGATATTGCCGACGGTATTGTCTGGGCCTCAGGCGGTTCGGTTCCGGGAACAAGCCCTAATGCTAACCCGGCCGATGTCTTAAACATGAGTCTGGGCGGCAGCGGTACCTGCTCCACCACAACCCAGAATGCAATCAACACCGCTCGTAATAACGGCGCTACAGTAGTCGTGGCTTCTGGTAACAGCAACGACAACTCAACCAACTACAATCCGGGTAACTGTAACGGTGTTGTTAACGTAGCCTCTACTGACCGCAATGGCGATCGCGCTTACTATTCAAATTATGGTTCGAATGTTGACGTTGCAGCACCTGGCGGTGCAATGCAAAGCGCTAACGACCCTAACGGTGTGCTGTCCACTTACAACACAGGTACTTCAACACCAGGCTCTGATAGCTACGGCTACAGCCAGGGCACGTCAATGGCAGCACCTCACGTAGCAGGCGCGGCCGCTTTAATTAAAGCCGCTGATCCTGCAGCGACACCAGATGATATCGAGCAGATTCTGCGTAACTCAGCCCGCTCTTTCCCGGGTAGTTGCAACGGTTGCGGTACTGGTATCGTTGATGCCGCTGCGGCAGTAGCACTGGCTTCCGGCGGCGGAAACGGCGGTGATAATGGAGGCGATGATGGTGGCGATGACGGCTCATCTGGCGGTGGTGGCACTGTCGATGACTTATCAGCGTCCACTAATGAGTGGAACCGCTTCTATCTGGACGTTCCGGCTGGCATGTCTACATTGACAGTAACCATCACTGGTGGCAGCGGCGATGCGGATCTATACCTGCGTCAGGGCAGCCAGCCGACTCAGTCAAACTGGGACTGCCGTCCTTATAATGCAGGAAACGAAGAAGTCTGCACTATCGACAACCCTCAGGAAGGTCGCTGGCACATTGGTGTCTTTGCCTACAGCGCATACTCAGGCGTCGATCTTGAAGCGCGCTATGAACCTTAATTAACCGCCAGGTATAATTGAGCATAGAAAAGGGCACCGACTGGTGCCCTTTATACGTTACAACTGTTGGCCTAACTCAACTCAGCATTAGAAGCTGGCTGTAGCTGACTGACAAGCTTCTGTTCCGGTTTCACACAGTTCATAAACTACGTCACTACCATCTGACTTAAAGCGATCGCGGTATCGACCTGAATTATCCAGGGTTTCGATAAACTCACCGTCACGGTAAAGATCAACATCTCCGGCAGCACCGCTCCAGCGTAAATCAACTAAGGTTGTATCGTTACGCAAATGAGTTGCACGATAAACACTCAGTTCAATGTCCGTTATGCTGACATTAACCGACTGCGTTACGCTATCAGACAGCTCAGTTGCATCTGTAACCGTTAATGTTACATCGTAAATTCCGGCTTCAGAGTAAGCGTAAACCGGGTTAGCTTCAGTCGATGTGCTACCGTCACCAAACTCCCAGAAATAGCTGGCAATATCGCCGTCACTGTCTGACGAAGTATTGCTAAAGGTTACGGTTAAATCATCAACACTGGCTTCGAAGCTGGCAACCGGCGCATCCGGCAAACCATCATCTTCTTCCACCGCCGTTAACGTTAATGACCAATGATTTAATGTGCCTGTATCAGCGCCGGCATTATCTGAAACGGTCAGTGTCCAGTCACCCGTCATATCTTCACCATTAAAGGTATCAACAGACCAGCTGCGCACTAAATCTTCAGTACTACCACCAGCACGGTCGTGCAATACATGCTCAGTACCTTCAGGCGAGGTTAAGCTGACAATCAGGTCGCCCTGCCAGGTATGAGTAATATCAACACTCACATCCGCACCAAAAACAACACCCGTTTCAGGCACATTAATGACTCGCGAAATACCCTCATTGTCATCATCCGGAATATCCGTATTTGCTGCGTCTTCATAATAGAAGTCTGACAAACCTTGCGGCAGAACATACACAGCCGAGCTCACTTCACGGGTAATTTCGCCCGTTTCAACATCTGAGCCACTGACAGTGATGCTGTACTCACCCCATTGTGTCTCATCGGTTGTATTCACCTGTACATCGACACTGTCTCCTTCGTCAGCCTGACTTGAGGACAGCGAAACATCCAGTTCAGGCTCAGCCGCAACACTTAAATCAACGGTACCCGACCAATCTGCAATACTGCCAACATCCAGAGTAAAGGTTGTGCTGTCACCAGCGACAATTTCCTGTCTGCCCGGAGACAAAGTTAACCGGTAAGCAGGATCAGGGTCGGCAGCCTCTAAAGCACTTAATGCATTCAGGCGCTTTCCGGAGACCGTTTTACCCGATAACGCAGGAATACTCTCACCGGAATCCATAAGAATTTGCTTCACTTCGGCAATTGTCAGGCTTGGGTCAATTGACCAGACTAATGCAGCAACACCTGCAACATGTGGACTGGCCATTGATGTTCCGCTCGCCGTTGCATAGCCATCATTTAAGTAAGTGGAAAGAATTTCAGTACCCGGAGCACCTAAATCAACAGACTCCAGACCATAGGTTGACGTTCCGGACATACTGTCGGTACGCGTTGTATTAGCAACATTCACAATACCGTCAAGATCGTACCCACCAGGGTAACTTGCCGTAACGTCTGCATCGATACCATCGTTCCCTGCCGCTGAAACAAACATAATACCCTGATCAATACTGTCGCTGATGGCTGTTTTTAACGACTCTGAATAAGCACCGCCACCCCAGGAGTTATTAGTCGCAACCAAATTTACCCCATGGTTAACCTTTAAATTGGCCATATAATCAATACACTCGATAGCGCCAGCTGTACTACCATAACCATCGGCATCGAGGAACTGACAACCTATAATTTGCACATCCCAGTTAACCCCGGTAACGCCCACGCCATTGTTTGATGTTGCACCAATGGTTCCGGCAACGTGCGTGCCATGGCCGTTTTCATCCATTGGATCACCGCTGGATGTTATAGCCGAGTAACCATAGCAATCATCGACAACACCGTTGCCATCGTCATCTTCGCCGTTGTCGCAGATTTCACCGGGATTAACCCACATATTTCCGGCTAAATCCGGGTGCGTATAGTCAACACCGCTGTCGATGACACCGATAACAATATTACTGTCGCCAGTCGTAATATCCCAGGCTGGCCGCGCATCAATATCCACACCCGGCGTACCGCCGCTCTGCCCGGTGTTCTCCAGCGCCCACATATCACCGAAACCAGGATCATCTGGAGTCGCAAGTATATTAAATCCGGGCTCTTTTGAGTCTTTAATATTAATAATGTAGTTAGGCTCAGCAACCTCAACCAGGGGGTGTTGAGACAGACGCTTTATTAACGCATCGCGCTGTTTCGCATTGCGCACCTTAACTTTCGCAATTCTGCCATCAGCAATATGACGCATTGCTATATCACGACCACTGTCATCGAGTGCGCGTAAACTGCCGCCCGCATTTTTGATTAAGTCTTGACGTTGTTCTTTCGTCACTGACTGCTTAAACATCACCAGCAATGAATCATCATCAGCTTTCTTATCGGTTGCCGCTACAGCTGAACCTGCGGCCAACGCTATAGAAATACCAACGACTAACTTTTTAATATTAGCCATTTTGCTTCCTCTGTCTTGTTGTTTTATGAGTTATCGTCGTGCCTAAAACTTAAGCACTAGAAAATAACTAGCATATTTTTGACGTAAAGATATCTCGAAAGATATAGCTTTACGAAATCTGATCATAAATACGAATAAAGGACTAGGACGTTTGGTGCAGGGAAGCGATTAAAAAAAATCAAGGCAATGAAAATTAAAGATATTTCAATTCAAAAACATCATCAATAAGTCACATAAAATACCCCTTTCATACGATTGTTCAGCTCTCTGAACCACCTATTCTTGTTAGCGGAATTATTAACAAAAGGTGTTCCGCTTTGACTTACAAAAAACAACTTTTAGCAGCACTGGTTTTGCTTTTTGTCTCACTCCCCGGAGTCGCAAAAGACATTCCTGTTGCGCTAGCAGGGTTACTGGAGCGGCAGGCCCTTGCAAACCATGCAGAAATTGCTCAACTCGGATCTTATAACCTCACTTCTGTTATCCAGTCAGGCGAGCAAAATTACGCGTATTTGGTTCAGTCGGGTTTTGAGAACACTCTTAGCCTGGAACAGCAAGGGTTCAATAATTCTGTCACTGCAGAACAATCAGGACGCGGTAATTCAGCAATCATCCTGCAGTTGGGTAATAGCAATCTTATTCAGCTACAACAGCTGGGTAACGACAATGCTATCACTATCCAACAATCCGGCTCTGCCGCTGAAATGTCCATCACGCAGTTTTGATTACAACAATTACGGAGAACAATCATGTCGAAAATACTAATAAAGAAAAGTGCCATCGCTCTTGCTTTAGGCATTGCCTTTGCAGGTAGTGCCGTTGCGGAAAACCACATCGCTGTTATTAATCAAGAATCGGCTGGCGCCGTTGAAATTGGTAACGAAGTGTATGTTGAACAAGCCGGAGCTGCACACTGGGCGTATGCTGACCAGTACGGTGACGATAACGTTACATCACTGTTGCAGTTTGACGACTGGCACGAAGCTTATGCTTACGTTACCGGCGACTTCAACTTGGTCGAAGGTGAGCAGTCTGGACTCTGGAACGTTTTCAATGCCGACGCCGTCGGTGATGACAACTGGTTATCAGCTTACCAGGAAGGCAGCTTGAACTCGGCCAGTATTTTCCTGCAGGGTGACGGTAACACTGCAGTTGCTGAGCAGTCCGGTGATGCAAACGAGGCCGCCATTGACCTCAGTGGCGACTACAATACAGCAGAAATTTACCAGTCAGGCGATTCCAACTGGAGCAACTTCCAGATTTCAGGCAGTGACAACCTGTTCTTAAGTGAACAGTCTGGCTCACTTAATGAATCAGGCTATTTCAATGCGTCGGGCGACCGCAATACCTTCGAAGCATCACAAGAAGGTGATGGTAACGTTGCAGGTGTTGTTGGCGCGGACGGCGACGACAACGAAGTTTATGCTCAACAATATGGTTCATCGAACATTTTTATAGCTCGTGATTTAGAGGGTAACGAAAACTTTGTCGATGTATTTCAGGACGGTTCAGCAAACGAATTCCTGATCCAGCCTATTCAGGGCGAAGCTAACTTTATTGTTGTTCAGCAGCAAGGTAACTCAAACGTTGTTGAAGCCGCGAATGGCATGATTGGTAATGACAACCTAATTGATGCATACCAACGCGGAGACAATAACTACGCAGTGTTCGCAACCGAGGGCGACATGCATAATGTTGAACTTGAGCAGGCTGGCGATAACAACACTGCCGTAGGTGAATCTTACGGTGAGCAAAATGACATTATGGTCAGCAGCCGTGGTGATGACAACTTTAACGGAGTGGCTGTACAGGGCGTTTCTAACGATATCCAAAGCCGTCAGCGCGGTGATGCAAACACAGCCGAAGTTGTGTTTGTTGGTGACGACAACGATGTCATGTCTAGCCAGGTTGGTGATGGCAACGTCACTCTTGCTTACTCTTACGATGCAGGCACAACCTCAGGCAACACGTTAGATTCCGAACAGCAAGGTGATATCAACTTAATAGACACCATTATCGGTGGCAATGAGAACCTTATTAGCTTCTACCAGGAAGGTAACAGCAACGTTATCGCCGGAGATGGCGGCTCGTTCATTGTTGGCGGTAGTAATGGCAGCGTTGATATTCAGCAAGTAGGTGACTACAACGTTGTTACCGGCGGTCAAGCCAGTGACGGCAACACTATGAGCGTATATCAGCAAGGCGACTATAACGTCGCTACTGTTGTTCAATACTAAGAAGTAAGGTTAGCGGCTGCGTCATTTAGGTGCAGCCGCTTTCTTAGTCTTTATGCTAAAGAAACTCATTCTACTCGTTCTGTTGTTTACTCCGGTTAGTCAGGCTGACGAAATAGAGCTTGGCGGCATGGTGCTGGACCGAACCATTTCACGTTTCGGTAAAGACTTCTTCTTTTACTACACCAGCTATTGGCGTGACATCCCTTCAACCAATGGTATTACCGTTGTTATTCACGAGCAGGTCTATCCTCAGGCTGGCACCTATTTGTGGGTTGAGATGGAGCAAACCAAGATATTCCAGACCTACTTTGGAAGACGGCAAAACGATGTCAAAAAAATGGCCGAGAAAGCCATTTTGATCAGTATTAACGAAGTCGCGCGAGTAAAAGCGGACTCTGTATTTGATACGCCACAAGATAATAATTTTTAAAGGCGCAGATTATGAAATTACGTTGGCTCTTCATTGGTTTTTTGTTTACGGCAGTGAATGCCGCAGCAACAGAAATTGTCTATCAACCTATTAACCCGAGCTTTGGTGGAAACCCATTGAATGGGAACTTTTTATTACAAAAAGCACAAACTCAGAATGCTCATTCAGCACCTGATTCCGACCGCTCTTTTGTTGACCGTTTCCGCGAAGCGTTAGAGCGTAATATCATCAATTCACTTACCCGCCGCATTGCAGATGGCGAAATTGTTGAAGGCCTGTACGACACAGGTGAGTACACGGTTGAAGTTGTTGGTCAGCCAGACGGTAGCGTTATTGTCTACATCACTCATAACGGCAGTGGTGAACAGACAGTTATCACCATGCCTTCAATATAAGTGAGGAGAATAATCATGCGTAAAGTTTTCCTCATTCTAGCTTCACTTGTTATGAGCGGCTGCGCGTTAATGCCCAAACCGACGGACATCAATATACAGCCCGCTGAAATTGACGCGCCCAGCTCTACAATGACGGCTTTGAAACAAAGACAATTACCCCAAACCCGTATTCCGGTATCGGTTTATGCCTTTAGAGATCAAACCGGGCAGTATAAACCGCAAGCTAATGTTTCCAGCTTTTCTACCGCAGTAACTCAGGGTGCAACCTCTATGCTCACTCAAATGTTACTGGAATCAGGTTGGTTCTTACCTATGGAGCGTGAAAACCTGCAAAATCTGTTAACTGAGCGAAAAATTTATAACTCAGGCGACAATAAAGAACTTCCTCCATTGAGTGAGGCCAGACTGTTGCTGGAGGGCGGAATTATAAGCTACGACACCAATGTTAGTACCGGAGGTATCGGCGCAGAGTATTTTGGTATTGGTGCATCTGAACTCTACCGGGAAGATCAGGTATCCGTCTACCTACGAGCGGTAGACGTTTATAGTGGGCAGGTGCTGGTGTCGGTATCAGCAAATAAGAAAGTGTTCTCTCAAGAACTACGGGCAGGCCTGTTTCGCTACGTATCTCTCAACCGGCTGGCTGAATTCGAGGGCGGTTATTCAACCAACGAACCGGTTCAATTGTCGGTAAAGCAAGCGATGGAAAGAGCGCTGGTGGAGTTAATAGAAAAAGGCCTGGAAATGGGTTATTGGCGTGCAGAGAGTTAACCAGCGTTAAACTGATGTCGCGTAACTGGACCACTTTAGTAACTCTACCCGGTTACGCGCGCCAGTCTTTCGAAAAATAGAGGATAAGTGTGTTTTCACAGTATGAGCACTGATATTTAAGTGCTCAGCAATTTCCTTATTGCGGGCACCAGTAGCAACCAGCTCTATAACTTTTAACTCTTGTGGTGTAAGGGAGTTAATTTGAGACACGGTAGTAAAAGAGTCATCCGCTTGCCGCCGCAGCATCATTTCTTCAATTTTATCTGAAAGCAATGAGCGCGGATAATAGAGTTCTCCCTGGCTAATAACTTTTATCGCGGTCAGTACTCGGTCTAAATGGTCGTTTTCGTAAATAATACCGCGAGCACCAAGGTTCAGGGCTTGAATAGGACGAACATCATCTTTTCTCGCATTAACTAGAAATAAAGGGTAGGTTTTAGTTAATGCAGCAATTTCACTGGTAATGTGGGAACGAGATAACTGCTCCGATCCAAGAGAATAAGCCACCATGGTCTCGGGCTCTGGTGAATGATCAACCAGTTCAGAAAATGCACGATGGACGACTGATATTTCTAAGGATTCTGCAAGCAACCCTAAGTTCTGCGTACGTTTTTGGTGTTCGATTAAAGCTAACCGCGTATAACGTCCCATAACAGCCCTCCCTAAACCTAAAAGCTTATTTTATTACTGTACTTTTCTTCTTATATTCTTCTTATATTACATTTTTACAACGATTGATGTAGCTCTTTACAATATATGATTAAATTTTGTACTAAAAGACATAGCACCTTAGAACATGTAACAAAATGTAACAACCATTCTAATTTACCTTATGGCATTTAAAATAAAGAGCAACAGGCTTACCTTACCCGGCGAAATAAGCGACAAAAAGGCTGTGATCCCGTATAATGTTGGTCAGCAGATAAAGTTGAGTGTTTTAGTCAGGTATTTTATACTGTCGGCCAGTAACGGGCGAAACTCCCATCCGCAGCTTTTAGAGTGGGTAAATCATGAGTGAACAGATTGATCAGGCGCTTGCGCGTAAATACGACGCAGGCTTCATTTCAGAAATAGAGTCAGAAACTTTCCCAATTGGTTTGGACGAAGACGTCATTGCCCGTCTGTCTGCCATTAAGGGTGAGCCTGAATGGATGCTGGAGTGGCGTCTGAAGGCTTATCGCACCTGGTTAAAAATGGAAGAGCCTGACTGGGCACACGTCGATTATCCTAAGGTAGATTACCAGTCAATTTCATACTACTCCGCACCTAAGAGTATGAAAGACAAGCCTAAGTCGTTAGACGAGGTTGATCCGGAACTGCTACGCACATACGAAAAGCTGGGTATTCCTCTGCATGAGCAGGAAATGCTCGCGGGTGTAGCTGTTGATGCAGTCTTCGACTCAGTATCCGTGGTCACAACATTCCGCGAGAAGCTGGAAGAAGCAGGAGTTATCTTCTGCCCTATCTCCGAAGCCCTTCATAAGTACCCGGATCTGGTTAAAAAATACTTAGGTACCGTAGTTCCACGTGGCGATAACTTCTTTGCCGCACTGAACAGCGCCGTATTCACCGATGGCTCGTTTGTTTATATTCCAAAAGGCGTTCGCTGCCCTATGGAACTATCAACTTACTTCCGCATAAACGAACAGAATACCGGTCAGTTTGAGCGTACCTTAATTGTCGCCGAAGAAGGCAGTCACGTTAGTTATCTGGAAGGTTGTACCGCACCACAGCGTGACGAAAACCAATTACACGCGGCCGTAGTTGAGCTGGTTGCACTGGATGACGCGGAGATCAAATACTCTACGGTGCAAAACTGGTATCCGGGTGATGAAAACGGCAAAGGCGGTATCTATAACTTTGTCACTAAACGCGGCCTGTGCGAGAAAAACGCGAAGATCTCCTGGACTCAGGTAGAGACAGGCTCTGCCGTTACCTGGAAGTATCCAAGCTGTATTCTTAAAGGCGATAACAGCGTTGGGGAATTCTACTCAGTTGCGTTAACCCGCGGCAGACAACAAGCCGATACCGGCACCAAAATGATCCACTTAGGTAAGAACACTAAGTCCACCATCATTTCCAAAGGTATTTCCGCCGGCCGCAGTAATAACGCTTACCGAGGTCTGGTTCGTATGGGCCCGGGTGCCGAGGGCGCGCGTAACTTTACCGAATGTGATTCGCTGCTTATTGGCGACCAGTGCGGCGCACACACATTCCCATATATTGAAAGCAGCAATCCAACTGCGATTGTTGAACACGAAGCCACCACCTCTAAGGTGAGTGACGATCAATTATTCTTATGTCGGCAACGAGGCCTGGACCCTGAAAAAGCAGTCTCAATGATTGTAAATGGCTTCTGTAAAGAGGTATTCCGCGAACTACCAATGGAGTTTGCGGTGGAAGCCGGTAAGTTGCTTGAAATCAGTCTTGAAGGTTCAGTGGGGTAAAACATGCTATCGATTAAAGACCTGCACGCACGTGTGGAAGAAACAACAATTTTAAAAGGCCTGAATCTGGAAATAAAACCCGGCGAAGTACACGCCATTATGGGTCCTAACGGTGCCGGAAAAAGTACTTTAGGTTACGTTTTATCTGGCCGCGATGGCTACGAAGTTGAAAGCGGCAGCGTTGAAATGGACGGTAAAGACTTACTGGACATGGAAGTAGAAGAGCGCGCCCAGGCCGGTATATTTCTGGCTTTCCAATACCCTGTTGAAATTCCAGGCGTAAGCAACATGGAATTCATGAAAGAATCCGTGAATGCCATGCGTGAAGCTCACGGCGAAAGCGCTTTGAGCTCAGCTGAGTTTCTGAAAAAAGCCAAAGAAGCCTGCAAGCAAGTTGAGTTACCGCTCGACTTCTTAAAGCGCGGCGTCAATGAAGGCTTTTCAGGTGGTGAGAAAAAGCGTAACGAAATTATGCAGATGATTATGCTTGAGCCAAAAATTGCAATTCTGGATGAGTCTGATTCCGGGCTTGACGTCGATGCTCTACAAGTTGTAGCTAAGGGTGTGAACAGCCAGCGCGACGGCAAACGCAGTTTTATCGTGGTTACGCACTACCAACGTTTGCTCGATTACATTGAGCCTGACTATGTGCACATTCTGTCCAAAGGCAAAATTGTGAAAAGTGGCGGTCCTGAACTGGCGAAAGAAGTCGAAGCCTCAGGTTATGCCTGGTTAGCTGAAGCAGAAGGAGCAGATGCATGAGTCAATGGTTAAACCACGTTTTAGAGCGTGCCTCGACCGTTGACGATTGGCTATCTCCGGTCCGGGCCCAAGCCTTGGACACGTTAAAGCAACAGCAATGGCCGACACGCCGCACCGAAGCATGGCGTTATACCTCGTTGCATCCGGTTGCTGATTTAGAGCTGAAATCCAGCACCGGTAACGCGACCGCCGAAGCACCAGTCATTGAAGGCTTAAACAGTCTGGATTTGGTGTTTGTGGACGGCCAGCTTAGTACCGACATCAGCAAGCTTAAGTTACCTGAAGGCATCACTATTAGTGAGCTGTCAGCGCCCAGCGAACCCGCTGAAGCTATTTTTGCGCAAGTAAAACCCAGCCGTCATTTGTTTGGCCTGGTAAACGACGTATTGGCGCAGCAAGGTGTCGTTATCGACATTGCGGCTGGCGCTAAAGTTGAACAACCCATTCGCATTGTTAACTTTGCGTCTGCCGGTATCGAGTCTCATCAGCGCACGCTGGTACGTGTTGGTGAAAATGCGCAGGCAACCATTATTGAGCACGGCAGCGGCTCAGGTAACAGCCTGAATACGGTCTTTGCTGAATATGACATAGCCGAAAAAGCGCGTTTAGAGCATTACCGTTTTGCCCTGCACGAAGGCGAAGCGATTCATATTGGCGGCAGTCACTTTAAACTGCACGATCACGCCAGACTGAACAGCACCCTAATTGGCTACGGCAGTCAGTTAACGCGTCTGGACGTAGACATTGAACACGCTGGTGAGCATGCGTTCGCCAAGTTTAATAACGTGTATTTACTGGCTCCACGCCAGCACTTCGATCTGCACAGCACCATCGAACATGCCTCACCTAACGGCACGACCGAAGAGAACGCCCGCGGCATTATCGGTGACAGGGCAAAAGCAGTATTTAATGGCCGCATTCATATTCACCGCCATGCGCAAAAAACCCTGGCCGAACTGAATAATCGTAACCTGCTGCTGACTCGTGGTGCGCAAATTAATACTAAGCCCGAGCTGGAAATTTACGCAGACGATGTACAGTGTGCGCACGGTGCAACGGTTGCTGAAATTGACGAAGAAGCATTGTATTACATGCTGACGCGTGGCATCGACAGGCAACAAGCGCTGGTTATGCTCAACTTTGGTTTCGTACAGGAAATGGTTTTCCAGATGCCAAATAAAGCCCTGGCCGACTGGTTGCAGCCGATTTTGAAAACCCGCTTTGAAAGTATGATGGAGAAGCAATGAGCCTGAACGTTGCACAAATTCGTGAGCAGTTTCCGATACTGCAACGGCAGGTAAACGGTAAACCACTGGTTTATCTGGATAACGCTGCCACCACGCAAAAGCCACAAGCGGTCATCGATGCGCTGACGGATTACTATACTCAGTGCAACGCTAATGTTCATCGCGGAGCTCATTATCTTTCTGATGAAGCCACCCGTCGCTACGAAGCGGCACGTAAAACCGTCGCTGATTACATACATGCTAATCGTCAAGAAGAGGTTATCTGGACCAGCGGCACAACCGAGGGTATTAACCTGGTCGCTAATGGTGTTGCTCAGCGCTTAAAACCCGGTGAAGAAGTGCTGGTGACCGAAATGGAGCACCATGCGAACCTAGTAACCTGGCAACAGGCGTGTAAGCGTTCTGGCGCCACATTGAAAGTCGTACCCATTAACGAAGACGGTTCACTGAATACCGAGCAGTTTCACGCTCTGTTGAGTGAGAACACGGCTTTCGTTTCAATGCCGCACATTTCCAATGCGCTGGGTACCATTAACCCAATTAAAGAACTCACCGCTGCCGCTAAAGCCAAAGACGCACTGGTCATGATAGACGGTGCTCAGGGTGTTGCACATGGCGCTATCGATGTGCAGGACATTGGCTGTGATTTTTATGCGTTTTCCGGTCATAAGCTATTCGGGCCAACCGGCATTGGCGTGCTATGGGGTTGTTACGAGGTTTTAAAAGACTGGCCTATATGGTTAGTCGGCGGCGAAATGATAGCCACAGTCAGTTACCAGGACGCCACCTGGGGTGAATTACCCAACCGACTGGAAGCTGGTACACCAAATATCGCGGGAGCCATTGGTCTGGCGGCAGCGATAAACTGGTTACAGCAATTTAATAAGGCCGATATTTTAGCTCACGAAACCGCTTTACTGGCACGCGCAACACAACTAGCAGAGCAAACCGATGGCTTAACCATTGTTGGTCACGCCGACAATAAAATTGGCGTGCTAAGCTTTATTTTAGAGGGCGCACACCCTGCTGATATTGGCTTTTTGCTGGACAAGCAAGGCATAGCCATTCGTACTGGTGACCACTGCGCTCAACCGCTTATGAAACGCCTGAAGGTACCAGGTACTGCGCGCGCGTCATTTACCATTTATAATACGCTAGACGAGGTTGATAAGCTGTTCGAAGGCATCAACAAAGCTCGTTTAATGCTAGCCTAATGGCAGGAGGAGACTCATGTCTGTAGAAACATTTGTACCATCGTCTTCGTTAATTTCGATGACAGAAAACGCTGTACGTTACTTTGAGTCACGCTTAAAAGATGAACCGGGCAAGCTAATTCGCCTTTCTACTAAGCAAAGTGGCTGTACGGGTTATGCCTATGTGCTTGATTCTGTCGATGCGATGGAAGACGGCGATGAAGTGGTCGATATTAACGATAACATCAAAGTCGCTATTGCCTCTAATGCGTTGGAACTGGTGCGTAATACCGAAATTGATTACGTAAAAGAAGGCATTAACGGCGTGGTTAAATTCAACAACCCGAATGTTGTTAATGAGTGCGGTTGCGGCGAAAGCTTCAACGTGCAGTAACGGAAGTTTAAATTATGCAGCAGAAAATGGTGTCCACCACCCGTGAAGTTAAAGCGCGTCGCGTGCCAACGGGTGAGCCTAAAGTTATTCCTAAAGGTGAGTTTGTTACTATTACTCAGGATTTAGGCGGTAACTATACGGTTACCTTTCAGGGTAACATGCTGCGCATAGACGGCACGGATGCGGATGCGATTGGCCGTAAGCCAGAAAAGCTCGACTTTGAACCACCAGCAAACGGAAAAGTTTCAGAAGATCAGGTCTGGGAAGCGTTAGAGACCATTTATGACCCGGAAATTCCGATTAACTTAGTTTCGCTGGGGCTTATCTACAAAGTCGCGGTTGATAAAGATTCCGGCACCGTTACTATTGATATGACCTTAACCGCACCAGGCTGTGGTATGGGTCCGGTATTAGTGGGTGATGTTGAGTATCGGGTTTCTCTGGTACCGCACGTTAAAAATGTGAATGTTGAACTCGTTTTTGACCCACCCTGGTCACGCGACATGATGAGCGAAGAAGCTCAGCTTGAAGCCGGTGTTTTCTTTTAACATGAGTCGTTCTTTTAACTTATAAGTGAAGGTTATTGGTCAGCATGAATTTACCCAGTACAGATGAAATCATTGATGACTTAGAGTTTTTAGATGACTGGGAGCAACGTTACCAGTACATCATTGATTTAGGTAAAGCATTGCCCGGTCTACCGGAAAGCCAGCATAAAGATGAGTATCTGGTGCGCGGCTGCCAAAGTAATGTCTGGCTTATTAGTGAAGAAAAGGACGGCAAACTGTTGTTGCACGTTGATAGCGACGCTGTCATTGTTCAGGGGCTACTGACCTTAGTGATGGCGGCTTACCACGACAAAACTCCGGAACAAATTCTTGCTTTTGATATCGACAACTACTTTGCTCAGCTGGACTTAGAAAACCACATTACACCGACTCGCGGAAACGGCTTACGTGCTATTGTTGGAAGAATTCAGCAACTGGCAAAACACAACAGCCAGGCTTAAATGGTATTAAACAGTTCCTGTACTTTAGTCGACACGCTCTGATAAGTCGTTAACAGACGCGAGTCGACTTTATCCAGCCCTTCTTTCATTCGAACTAAACGTTCCAGTTTAAGTGCAATGCGTAAGCATTGCCCCATAGGTCCGTCACAATCCTCAACCGCTTTTCTAGTTTGTTCAGATAACGGCAGTTTTTCGAAAAAGCTGGCTTTATCCACGCCCAGCATAATATCAACACCCGAGAGTAAACCCACGAAATAGCACTGATCGGCATCTAAACCCGGCGAGCTTTTCCATTTAGCCAGTTCATAACACATTTGTGCTCTCACCAGGACCATTCGCGAAGCTTCAGGGCTACTAGCTGTTACTGCGCCAATTAAGGCTATCCAGCGCCGTAGCTTCTCAATACCCAAACGCATAATAACGTCTTTCACCCGGGTTATCGGACTGGCTGTCGGGTATAGGGGACTATTTACAATTTTCAGTAAACAAACTGACAACTGAGGGTCTTCAGAAATGACCCGGGAAAGCTCGGTCAAGTCAGGCTCTTCCTCAAAACAAAGCGACAATACTTTTGCCAGTTGCAATGATGAGGGTTCCAGCCTGGTTCCGTAAACAATCGCCGGTTTCGCAAAGTAATATCCCTGGAACAACTCAAAGCCTAACTCTTCATAAGCCTGCTTAGTGGCTTCGTCTTCGACTCGCTCCGCCAGCCACTTCCCTTTGAAACCACTCAGCTTTTGCTTAAATACCCGGGCTTGCGCCAAAGTTAGGGTCGATACATCCACTTTTATATACGACGCATACTGCAGCAGCGGCTCCCAAGCGGGGTCAAACTCGAAGTCATCCAGTGCAAAACGAAAACCTTTCTCATACCAACGCGCAACCGCATTGACTACTGCCCTGGTCGGCTTAATTCGTTCCACCAACTCAATAACCACTTTATCCGGTTCGAGAGGTAAAAAGCTTTGTGACACTAAAAATTCGCTGGAAACATTGATAAACGCGGTTGCGTCATAGTGCTCGGTTTGACTAGTTATTCCGGCGCAAAGGTTAAACACCACTTCGCTGGTTGCCGCTGTGTCTCCAACTGTTTCCGCTGTTAAATTCAAAGCACTGCGGTAAAGCAGCTCAACCGCATAAAACCGATTTTTATTATCGTAGATGGGTTGAGCCGCCAACAGCGGAAAGGTTTCAGCCATCTTTTTTACTGTCTTTAGCCGCTTCCATTGCGCTTAAAATATCCGATGATAAGGAGTCAAGCTGACCCGTTGGTTGTGGCAGCATAATCACTTTACTGGCGGCGGTATCGAAAGAACCCAATACGTCGACATAATTCGTAAATTTCAGCAAATCGATGACATCTTTAGACGTTATGTCATTAGCCTGATCGGTAACCATGGCAATAGAGTCCCGCAAACCTTCTGCTATTGCTAAGCGCTGGCCTGCAATGCCCTGTCCTTGCAAAATTTTCGATTCTTTGTCGGCTTCAGCCTGCTTCACCAGCATGATTTTTTCAGCTTCTGCCTTATGTTCTGCCGCACGGCGCTCTCTTTCTGCGGCGTTAATTTGGTTCATTGAATCTTTAACGGACTGGTCCGGATCAATGTCTGTCACCAGCGACGCAATAATCTCAAAACCATATTCTTCCATGGTATCGCGCAACTGCTCTTTTACATCTTTAGAAATAGAGTCTTTATTGTCGAACACCGCGTCCAGGTTCTGCTTAGGAATTTGTGCGCGCACCGTATCAAACACATAGGACTGCATTTGCCACTCGGGGTTTTCCAACTGATAAAATGCATTATAAACTGCGGTTTCATTGCTCACGCGATACTGCACTGACACCCGGACAATGACAAAAACATTATCGTTTGTTTTGGTCTCAACATCGACATCCAGCTGCCGCGTTCTCATCGACTGTTTATGAGCGACCTGCTCAATAAGCGGGATAATAAAGTTAAGCCCCGGCGTCAGCATGCGGCGATAACGCCCGAACAACTCAACCAAATACACGCTTTGCTGCGGCACAATGCGCACCGACGCTATCAGTAAAAGTAAAACAACTACAGCGGCAACTACCCACATAATATTAAAATCATTGTTCATTATTGAATCCTTATAATACGAGAGTGGGAGTGAAAAGAGATTAACGGGAAATGAGAAAAATATCGAAAGGATGATATGCAAAGGCTTCGCCGTCTGTAGCGAAGCCTTTACTGTTCAGTCGTTACTCAGGAAGCTCTTCAAACCCCATGTGATACAAAGTAAAACCGAAAATATCGGAGTACTGCTCAATGGTTTTTGAAACCGGTGTGCCAGCACCGTGACCGGCATTGGTTTCAATACGGATAAGCTGAGGATTTTCACCGCCCGCTTTGTCCTGAAGCTCCGCCGCAAACTTAAATGAGTGCGCAGGAACGACACGGTCATCATGGTCACCGGTAGTAATCAACGTCGCCGGATAAGCCACGCCTTCTTCCACGTTGTGAACAGGCGAATACCCTAACAAGTACTCGAACATTTCTTTACTGTCATTGGCTGTACCATAATCGTATGCCCAACCTGCGCCAGCGGTGAAGGTGTGATAACGAAGCATATCCAGAACACCGACAGCAGGTAAAGCGACTGCAAATAGCTCTGGCCGCTGTGTCATTACCGCACCGACTAGCAAGCCACCATTAGAGCCACCGCGAATGGCTAAACGTTCCGGTGAGGTATAGTCTTTCTCAATTAAATACTCGGCCGCCGCGATAAAATCGTCAAACACATTCTGCTTCTGCATTTTGGTACCAGCTTTATGCCAGTCTTTGCCGTACTCACCGCCACCGCGCAAGTTAGCAACGGCGTAAACCCCGCCCATTTCCAACCAGGCTGCATTAGCAATGCTAAACGACGGTGTCAGACTGATATTAAAGCCACCATAACCGTACAAAATTGTCGGGTTTGAGCCATCCAGCTTGGTGCCCTTTTTGTAGGTAATGATCATAGGCACTTCAGTACCGTCTTTCGAGGTATAAAACACCTGCTTTGATTCGTAGTTGGCAGAATCAAAATCAGCGCCAGACTCGGCGTAAACTTCAGAACCGCCCTGATCCGGGTCGAACTTATAAATCGTTGACGGTGTGCTGTAATTAGTAAAGGTATAGTACAATTCGTCCGCTTCTTTTTTACCTGAGAAGCCACCTATGCTGCCTACGCCCGGCAACTGCACTTCACGAACCATATCGCCGTTATAAGCGTATTGTTTCACCTTAGCTACGGCATCGACCATGTACTCGGCAAAGATATAACCCGCACCGGTTGATACGCTCAACACATTTTCTGTTTCTGGAATAAAGTCTTCCCAGTTTTCAGGCGTTGGATTACTGGCATCAACGGTCGCAACACGCTGGTTTGGCGCATCTAAGTTCGTCACTAGATAGAGCTTTGAGCCGTCGTTATCTAATACACGAGTATCCGAATCGGTATGATCCAGAACGGTGACCAGCTTACTGTCTTCTTCTGTAAGATCTTTAATAAAGAGCTTATTGCCAGAGGTGGAGTTTGCCGCCGAAATCATCAGGTAACGGTCGTCATCGGTAACGTAGCCGCCAACGTAACGGTGCTTCTCAGCACCCGTTCCACCAAACACCAGTTTGTCATCAGACTGGTCTGTACCCAGCTCGTGGTAATACAGCTTGTGCTGGTCGGTCTTTGCAGAAAGCTCACTGCCTTCTGGCTTATCATAACTGGAGTAGTAGAAACCTTCATTGCCTACCCAGGAAATACCGCTGAACTTCACATCCACTAACGGCTCTTCCAGCTGTTCTTTGGTTTCGGCGTCAATAACCCGAATTTTACGCCAGTCACTGCCGCCCTCAGAAATTGAGTAAGCCGCTAGCGAACCGTCGTCAGAAAAGGTTAGCTGCGCCAGCGAGGTTGTTCCGTCTTCACTAAAGGTGTTCGGGTCCAGGAATACTTCCGGATCTTCATCACCTTTCTGGCGGTACACCACATACTGGTTTTGCAAGCCGTCGTTTTTGTAGAAATAGGTGTAATCACCCTCTTTAAACGGCGCGCTAATTTTCTCGTAGTTCCACAACTCGGTCAGACGCGTTTCAATTTTCTCGCGATAGGGAATGGACTCAAGGTGTGCGAAAGTAACTTCATTCTGCGCTTTAACCCAGTTTTCGGTCTCTTCGCTACGGTCATCTTCTAACCAGCGATATGGATCCGCTACTTCGGTACCAAAGTAGGTATCAACCACATCGCCTTTACGCGTTTCCGGATACGACATAGGTTGCGTATTCGCCTCTTGTTCTGTTTCAGCATTTTGTGAACAGGCTGTCAGCAAACTGACTGCAACTGCTCCCAGTAGATATTTCATTGTTATTATCCTTATTTGAATTTAACCACTTCACCTTTCAAGGCAACACCCGCCATTAAAAAGCCAGCACCACACTGAAATTCCTCGGCACTGCTGAACTCATTATGATCATAATTTGATTTAATGTTAATTACTGCATCGTAACCGTTCTCGCGCGCATTGTCTTGCAGCACTTTAAGTGCCGAGAGCAATACCCATTCACAAGCTTCGCGGTCGGACTTATTCACTGCATTAGTTTTACGGCTGGTGGTAATAACGCCCTTCGACTGCGCAACTTCAGGATGCGATTGACCAGCAAAATAAACCGGAACATCAAGCAGAGCCTCTTTCGCCTTATTACTTTCCATAACAGGCTTGAGCTCCAGAGTTACCAGGTCATCACGCGCTTCGGCTTGCAGCGACAATAACGAACTCAATAAAACCACAGTAGCAACAAAGAGTTTTTTCATTTTCTATTTCCTTATATTAATTAGAGTTATTCCATCGTTTAAAAATCAATGAAGTATTAATGCCACCAAAAGCAAAATTATTTGTCATGACATAGTCCGTATCAAGCTCACGTGCCTGTTCGGTTATATAATCCAAATCACCACACTCCGGGTCAATATCGGTTAGGTTAAGTGTGGGCGCAAACCAGCTTTCCCGCATCATATTAATGCTGGCCCAGGCTTCAATTGTACCGCAGCCGCCTAGCGTATGCCCCAGGTAGCTCTTTAATGAACTGATGGGTACCGAGCGTTTAAATACGCTTGCTGTGGCCAGAGACTCCGCAACATCGCCCCGGTCTGTGGCTGTGCCATGCGCGTTCACATAGCCTACTTGCTCCGGTTCAAGTTGCGCCTGCTGCAACGCAAGCTTCATAGCAATGGCCATGGTATCGGCCGTAGGTTGAGTCACATGGGCGCCATCAGAGTTCGTACCAAAACCGACCAGTTCAGCATAAATGTGCGCGCCACGTTCCAGAGCATGATCCAACTCTTCCAGAATAAAGGTGCCAGCCCCTTCACCAATAACCAGTCCGTCACGATTTTTATCAAAGGGTCTTGGCGTCAGCTGTGGCTCGTCATTACGAGTGCTGGTGGCAAATAAGGTATCAAATACTACCGCTTCGGACGGACACAACGCCTCTGCACCACCAGCAATCATCACTTTCTGATGGCCATAACGAATGGCTTCGTACGCATAACCCAACCCTTGAGAAGCAGATGTGCAGGCAGAGCTCGTGGTATGAACCCGTCCTTTCACATTATAAAAGACGCCCAGATTTACAGCGGTTGTATGACCCATACTCTTTATGTAAGTGGTGGCGTTCAGGCCGGTCATATCACCGCTTTCCAACATAGTGCCGAAAATCTTCATTTGCTCGGTATCGCCGGTCGAAGAGCCATAAGCAACGCCACAGCTCCCGTCGCTAATACAAGGGTGCTCTAGCAGCCCCGCATCGGTTAATGCTAACTCGGTTGCTCGTGTTGCCATTAAGCTTACCGTGCTCATTGAGCGTACCGCTTTGCGGGAGTAGTGCGAAGGTTTTTTAAACGCCGGTCGAATGGGCGCCGCCAGGCGTGTGTTCAGTCCGTCAAAACGCTCCCACTCTGGCATATTAACCACGGCGTTCTTGCCATTTTCAAGTTGACTACGGAAGCTCTGCCAGTTGTCACCAAAAGCCGTCAGACAGCCCATACCGGTTACGACCACACGTTTCATTAAACTAACCCACCATTTACCGAAAAGACTTGTCGCGTAATGTATGCTGCTGACGGCTGAAATAAGTAACCAACCAAACCAGCCACTTCTTCCGGCTTACCGGCGCGGCGCATGGGTATCATCGACAAAATTTCTTTCTCATGCTCTAGCTCGCCGGTCATGTCCGTTTCAATGAGTCCCGGAGCCACACAGTTGACGGTTATCTTGCGTTTGGCTAATTCCAGCGACAAAGCTTTAGTGGCCGCAATAACGCCGCCTTTAGACGCACTGTAATTCACCTGCCCGCGATTACCGGCGATACCGGAAACTGAAGCAATAGTCACCACACGGCCACCCCGGCGTTGCTGGATCATCGGCATAATTAACGGGTGCAGTACGTTGTAAAAGCCACCCAGATTCGTTTGCAAAACGCTGTCCCAGTCGTCTTCGGTTAACGACGGAAATGCGCCGTCACGGGTAATGCCGGCATTACAAACCGCACCATAATAAGCGCCATTATCGGCAATATCCTGCTCAATTGCGTTGCGTGCGGCCTCGCGGTCACTGACATCAAAAACCAGCAATGACGCTTGTTGACCCAGTGACTTAATTTCATCCACAACTCGCTCTGCTGAAGCTTTGTCTGAGCGACAATGAATGGCCAGATCAAAACCATCTTTTGCCAGTTGCAGGGCGATTGCACGTCCTATTCCCTTACCGGAACCCGTGACAAGAACTCGTTCAGCCATACCTTCAACCATAATTTTCCTCTATAAATGCTGTTTCGTCGGGGGTTGATACACATTTAGCCGAGCCTGCGCAACGACCTTGTCGTTGTGGCGAATATCGCATTCAAAAACACTCAGACCCGAAGACTCAAAATGCAGTTCTTCAACAAAAATATCGTATCTTTCTCCCAGCTTAAAACTGTCAATATCACATTGATATTTCCGGCTGCCCAGCAAGAAGCCCAGCTTTATCTCCCCACCGTCGGTTTTGCTTTGATAACCGGCAACAGCAGCGATAGTCTGCGCCATTAGCTCAATTCCGACATGCACCGGCAGGCCCTTATGCTGCTCACTGTAAAACAGGTTGTCACTGGTCACAGTAAGACAACACTGCCCTTTCCCCTGTTCAGCCGAGCACAGCTTATCAATCAACCGCATCGGCGGTTCGTGCTTGGTAAGCTCAGCCAAATCATGCCCCATATTATTTTCCTCTACTAAAAACGAGAGAGACATTGTTGCCGCCAAACGCAAAAGAATTACTCAGACAATGCTCTATTGGATATTGCAGTGACCCACCTTGATACAAATGGATATCTGCCAAATCAGAATCTTTAACGCCATCCCATGCGTGCTTTGGTAAGCCGTCCTGTTTCGCCAACGCCAGCCAGCAGAACACCGCTTCAATTGCCCCTGCCCCTCCCAGGGTATGACCGGTCAGCGCTTTTGTTGAACTCGCGGGCACGTTTCCAGCACCCAATGCATTGACCGCATAAGCTTCCATCAAATCGTTTAACGGCGTAGCAGTGCCATGCAAATTAATGTAACCGAGTTGCTGTGCAGTAATACCAGCATCGGTCAGCGCCCCCTGGATTGCCGCCAACGCCCCTCGTCCCTGTGGATGAGGAGCCGACATATGATGAGCGTCTGAAGTTGCACAGGCACCGGTTAAAGTCACTTCCGACGGCTGTAGGTTGTCCTCTTCGCGGGTAGCAATAAAAAGCCCAGCAGCTTCCCCAATGGTAATGCCGTCGCGATTCGCACTGAACGGATTGCAGCGCCCTTCCGAGGTCGATTCCAGCGCTTTAAAACCGTTTAATGTTAGCCGACAAAGAGAATCAACACCGCCGACAACCACCGCGTCGACGACGCCTAAACGCAATAAAGAGCGAGCACTCATAAAAACTCGGGCACTGGACGAACAAGCCGTTGAAATACTGTAAACCGGACCGGTAATACCCGTTAGCGCGGCCACACACTCTGCCGGAGCCAGCATTTCCTGCATGGCATAATAGAAGGTATCGGGTAAACCGCCTTCGGATTCGTCATGTGCTAACGCCGATTCACCAGAGGCAATACCGGACGTGCTAGTCCCCAACACGACCGCCACCCTATCTGAGCCCAACCTATCTATCAGCGCCAGCAAGGGTTCTTCAATTTGTTGTAAGGCAGCCGCAACCAGTTGGTTATTACGGGTGCGCATGGCTGCCGGCAGACTACCAATGTCGGGCAACTTATTATCTGCAACTGAACCGGCAAACAAAGACGTACCATCGTTGGTATTGAATGCTGCAGGCTTCAGCCCGGCTTGATCGCCTGCCAGTGCAGCCTGCCATAGGCTTTCGCAATTATGACCCAGCGCGCAAATTGCGCCCGGTTCACTTAAGGTGATTTTCATCAGTTTCTAATAGCTCGTACTCGAGAGTGGTTATCGTCAATTGATAACCCATAGGTTTGTTCTGAATCACTCGCTGCTGGTTCTTATCTTCACTAACCGATGACCACAGCAATTCCCCATTACGCCATAACTCGCGTCCGGTTTGAGTAGCTTGCAAACTCACACCACTCAAATTGGCATTGATACTGTCAAGTGGCCAAAACGCCATTTGTAAATCTGACCAGACCTGCATAGCCAGCCGCGAGTCGTCAAAAGCTTCGCTGCCTTTAAAGGTGACTCCGTTTGCACGACTGAGTTCGCTCCGAAACAGCTCATTGCCAAAGGGAGATAATGCCACCAGCAGTAATCGTTCATTATCAAAAGCTGCCGACACCATGAAAATGCGCTGTTGCTCGCCTTTTTTCCATTCAACTTTTTGCCATAGCTGCACCGGCTCTCGCGGCCAGCTATGCTGCAACTGGTAACGGCCATCCGCAATCGCAACTTGAGCAGGCTGCCCGCCTAATGACTGGCAACCAGTAACCATTAACATCAGAATTAAGCCACTCATTGTGCTTAACGACTTTATCCACATAATTCCGCCAATACGTTCAAGCGCCGTTCGCTATCGCGAACATAAGGGTTGCCTGTATCCCACGCATAACCCGCTAAAATGGAACAAATCATTTCTTTAACCTGTTGCTGCTGGTGTGGATAAAAAATCACATCCTGAAAGCGGGTATCATACCAACCCTTAACAAAAGCGCGAAAGGTGGTAATGCCCACTCGTAATGGTTCACTATAAAGCTTCTGCCAGTTCTGAGGCTCATCATTCAGCTCTTTCAATACCAACGGCACCGCCAGCGATGAGGACTGCATTGCAATGGTCACACCCGATGAGAAAACCGGATCTAAGAATTCACCGGCATTCCCTAATAAAGCAAAGCGGTCACCAAACAAGCAATTTACATTAGCTGAGTAGCCGGTAATACGTTGCTCAGCACGGCTTACCTGGTATTCACCTAACACTTCAAGCAGGTACGGCTCATCTGCCACCAGCTTCCACAACGCTTCTTTTTCACTGTCGCTTTCTGCAAAATACTCACTCGCACCAACGACACCAATACTGGCAGTACCATCCGCAAAAGGAATTAACCAGTACCAAATTTCAGGATTTTTTGGATGCACAGTGATAAGAATTTTGCTGCGGTCAAAGTTCCCGCCCGCCAGCTCAGATTTTACATGACAAAAAACGGCCTGACGCACAGGAAAGTCCGACGGCGATTCTAACGACAGCAAGCGTGGCAACACTCTACCGAAACCGCTGGCGTCGAGCACAAAACGTGCCTTTGCTTCACTTGTTCCGGCAGCGCCGGTTAAATTCAATTTGACCGCGTTAGGGTCACTAAAATCAATAGCTTCTAACGCAACACCATGTCGGATTTCAGCGCCTTTCTCCGCCGCACCCTGCGCCAATAGCTGATCAAAATGTTCGCGTTTCACCTGATAAGTTGTGCCCGGACCTTCACTCGACTTTTTGCGAAAATCAAAGTCCACTTTATTGCCGTTATGATAAAAAGCAGCGCCTTCTTTGTACTGAAACCCAAGGCGTTCTGCATTATCCATTACCGCATCTAGTAGCCCGGCTTCTTCAATAAAGGTCATACATTGAGGCAGTAAGCTTTCGCCAATAGAAAACCTTGGAAACTCTTGTTTCTCAACTACCAACACGCTTTTTCCGGCATTCGCCAACATCGCTGCTGCAGTCGAACCTGCCGGGCCGGCACCAATGATCACCACATCATAAATCGACTCTTCCATGATTCTTTTCCTTAGTTATCAGGTGACTCTATTATCAACGGACTGAACAGGGCACTCATAAAAACCCCAATTAAAACAATAATTCCAAAAGCCGCAATGGCTGGCGTCGAGCTGAAGCTTAAGGCACCAAAAGCCACCATGGTCGTGAAAGCTGACAAATAAATGGCTTGCAGCGCATGTTCGCGCTTCAACCGTCCGGCGCAAAAAACGCCGTAATCAATGCTGAGCACCAGTACGAACATCGCGCCAATGCTATGAAACAAGTTCAGTGGTTGTATCAGCTGTGCCAACAGCAACGCTGTCGACACGGACAATGTCATCACACAGGTAACCTGCCATGCAGCTTGAATCCGCAGTTTGTTAGCTTGCTGATTGCGCAAAAACATTGCCAGTATAGGCAACGACACAAGCAGCAAAGCGATAAGCCACAACTGCATAGAATGTCGGTACTCGGCCAGTGCATCTGATGCATGCTCAATGGGGTTAAAATGTTCCAGTTTCCCGGGGCTCTCGGTGATATCACCATGGTTAAAGGGCTGCTTTAGCCGCACAACACTCATCCAGCCTTCTTCCGTCGGATATAAAAATTGATTCTGTAATGGGTGCTCTTGCGGCTCACTGGAGAATACCGGCTGCCAAATGCCTAACCATTGCAGATAAGTCTTCCCTTCCGGGCTTTTAAATAATTCTTGCTGCTGTTGCAGCAGTTGCTGCTGCTCTGACGCTGGCAACATATAATCGTACAAGCTAACACTGCCATCAATGTCACCAAGGTCACCTGTCCGTTCCAATGCTTGCTGCTGGGTTTCTCCCGACACTAACAATACATCTGGCTGAAAATAAAAGTCCGTCGTTTTTCGCAGGTGGTTTTCCTGTTGCAGTAACGACTCGGGTGAGCTGGCCAGCAAACGAACATTGTCATTGGCGGTAAAAGACCAAAGCAACAGGCCCAGTGTTGCTAACGCCATAACACTCAACCATGCAGTAGTGTCTGGCTGGCGCATCTGTCGGTAAAGCTGCGCCATGCTATGGCAAAATCGCTGCCAGCCGGGGCGCGAAGCCCCTGGCTGCGGCAACCAGGGTAACGTAACAACCACCAGAACAATGGCAGTGAATAAAGCCACTGCCATAAAAATACCTAATTGCTGTAACAGCGGTAGTGGTAGCAACAGAAGCAAAATATAACCGAAAATGGTGGTTAGCCCGCTAAGCCACAAAGCCGGCTTCAGTGCCGACCAGGCCTTAGCGCCATGACTGCGGGCGATAAAGCCATGGATAACATAGTCAATGCACAGTCCGATAAAGCTGGTGGCAAACACCAACATGAGCACATGCGGCCGGGAGCTTAATAACAAAGTGGCCAATAGCCCTGTCGCTGCCGACACACTTAGTAGTAGCAACGTATAAAACAATTGCTGACCAGAGCGGAATACCCAGAGTAATAAAGCTAACACCAGCAGAAGAGACAGCCCGCCAAACCAGGTCATTTCCTGCTTCGCCTGCTTTGCCGCCGCATCGGAATGGAATAGCAAGCCGCTTCGATAAACATTAATACCGGGTAGTTGCTCAGTTACTTTGGCAATAAAGTCATTTATAACCAGAACTGACTGCCCTGACTGAGTCACGCTTAACGCATCACCCGCAATACGCAGCGGCACTAATACCTGATGAATAGACTCCGAAGTGCGGGTATACAGCCCATTATGACTCTTATATCCTGGCATTAAGTCCGGTAATTGCTGTACAAAACGTTTTGTCAGCAATAGTGGGTCCTGCTTCAAAGGCACTAGAACAGGCGCTGGGCTTTGTAAGGCTTTTTGTGCTTCACTTATTAGTGTTCCGTAGTCGCCGCTCGCAAGCGCTTGCATGTCGTTCGGTGTTGCTAAACGACCGGCCTGATTCTGGTAAAATGACAACACCGCTTTCGGATTTGTCATTTCCGCCAGTTTAATAGTCGGCTCAGCTTCAGTCAGTAATTTCAATTGTTCTTGCACAATAGGCAGTATTTCGCTGCCGGAATACTGCTGTGACTCAAAACCCAACAGCAATTGCTGCGCATTAGGTTGCTGACTTGCTAAGTAACTGCGCTGTAATTCAGAGACTTCATTTGGCAGAGCATCGGCCAGACTGCTGCTCCACTGAGTATTAGAGAGTTGCGCCGACAACGCCGCTACAACGCCAACAATGACAACAAATAACAGCAGTAATCGAGTCGCCAAAGCTGCGCGTACACCCTTCATGCCATCTTACCTTTTGCTCAGTTCTATACGGGTGGTGTTACCGTTTTGCTCAAACAGCTCCACAAGCTCAACACGGTCAGTACCGCAACTGTGTATTTTTTCAATCACACTGGCTAAAGCGTCAGCTTCCGGAACCATCACCACACAATTCTGCTCTAGCGAAAGCCTGAACTGCTGCTTCAATACGGCTTCATCCTGCTGCAGAATCGCCAGTAACAATTGCGCAATGGTGTCACTGCCACTTACCGAGTCTTCATTACCTTGCTCAAAAATACCCTGACGGTTAATGGTTAACTGTTGCTGCTGTGGGTGCTCTGTTGTCCAGACTATTTCGTCTTTTCTAATATCCAACTGGCCTGCACTCACCAAAGGTCTCGGCAGACCCGATAACTGTTTTTTCTGACTGAACTCCAGCGACAGCGGCAAAGGTTCTGATTGCTTTTCAAGTGCCGACAGCGCCTTTAACGTCATCTCATCTTCGGCAGCGATAACCGCTGAGACCATAAGCAACATCATTGCTACCAGTAAACGCATCATGAGCGCTCAATTCCCAGCTTTTCAAACACAATGTCAGGAGATTCAAACAGCATTTCCCGCGTCTCTTTGCACACGGCTACCTGCACACTGGTAGCTTTGGTCAGCAGTTCATTACTTTCAACACAGCGAATTTCATAATTCATTTTCAGTCGATGCTCCCACTCCACCAAAGTGGCAGTCACCCGAATGTGCTGTCCGTATGTAGCCGACGCGACGTACTTTAAACGCAAATCGACAATAGGCCATAAATGGCCATTGGCTTCCATATCGGGGTAATCATAATTGAAGGTACGCAGTAACTCACTACGCGCCATTTCAATGTACTTTATGTAATGCCCGTGCCAGACAACGTGCATCGCGTCGACATCGAAAAAGGGAACATCAATAATCAAACTGGCTTGCTTCATGCTGGCTCCTGATACAAGTTCCAAACTTTTAAGCGTAACTGCGTCAACCAGTAGCGCAGCTCAGGCTCCAACTGGCGGTCTTCCGTCAGTAGCTCAAACTGATCGGCCAGACTTCGAAGCATTTCTAAGACACCGGCCGATGGGTTCACCGGTTTGTCTGTAATACGCTTACGCAGTTCAACACCTTGATAAGCGGCCAGCAAAGTTGCAACAACCACCTGTTCGGTCAGCTCCAGAATACGAATACAGTCACGGGCAGCAATAGTACCCATGCTCACTTTGTCCTGGTTATGACACTCGGTTGAGCGCGAAAAGACACTGGCTGGCATAGTCAGTTTTAATGCTTCCGCAGTCCAGGCTGAGCAACCAATCTGCACCGCTTTAAAGCCGTGGTTAATAGACTTACGCTCACCTTCTGCCGCAGACAAGTTCGAGGGCAAACCGTGGTTCATCTTTGTGTCCATCAACAACGCCATTTGCCGGTCGTGTAAATCCGCCAGGTTCGCCACAGCAGTTTTCATCGAGTCCATCACCATAGCAATGTGGCCGCCGTAGAAGTGCCCGCCGTGCAGAACATGCTCACCTAAGCCATCAATAATGGGGTTGTCATTGGCGCTGTTTAATTCATTTTCTATGGTTTCTTTAAACCACGGTAAACTGTCTTTAAGTACGCCGATAACATGAGGCGCGCAGCGGATGGAGTACCGGTCCTGCAGACGCGATGAATTCCTCGGATGCTCCACATGGTTCAGATCTTGTTGGATCCAGCTGGCGACCTGTTGCTGCCCTTTATGGGGTTTCACGGCAAACAGCAGGTCATCAAAATGGTTACTGTTGCCTTCCAGAGCTATGCTCGCCAAGGAGGTAATGCGGCTGGATAACCGGGTTAAGTACTCCGCCCGGTCCCAGGCAAGGCAAGCCAAAGCCGTCATCACGGCGGTACCGTTCATAATGGCCAGGCCTTCTTTTGGCCGCAGTTTGTGAACCGACATACCAAGCAGCTCAAAGGCTTCTGCACTGTTCATCACTTTATTCCGGAAGCGCACGTCACGCTCACCAATAAGCGCGCCGGCAATGTACGACAAAGGCGTAAGATCACCACTGGCACCAACACTGCCCTCTTTTGGAATAAGCGGCAGCATGTTTTCGTTCAACATCACCACCAGGCGCTCCAACAGCTCCCAGCTGACACCGGAATAGCCTTGTGCCAACGAGCTTAAGCGGGTTGCCAGAATAGCGCGGGTTTCCTGTTCATCAAAGGTATCACCCAGGCCACAACCATGAAAACGCGTAAGATGAATGGGCAACTCGTTAACCAGGTTCTCCGGTACCGATACTGTGCAGCTGTCTCCGTACCCCGTTGTCACGCCATAAATCACGCCGTCCTGCTCTAACAGCTCATCCAGAAAACGAACCCCGGCATCGACTTTTTCGACAAACTCCGGCGCGTCGCTTAACGCGATCTGCGCTTTGCCATTGGCTATTTCTACCACGTCTTTAATGGTCAACGGGCGGCCACCAAAGGCTATAATCGATGTCGTCATACTACTGACTGTCCTTCTTCCAGAAATCAAAAAAATTAAACCACTGATAAGGGTAGCGCATCGCCAGCTTCTCCAGCGTTTCACTATAAGCTTTCAGCACTGGCTGCAAAGCTTCCCGCCTGCTTTTCCGGGGGAGTTTGAGTTGGTCACACGCGTGGTTCAGATATAAATCGTAATGCCCGTCGTTGGGGTTCTTTAAGCAGAACAAAAAATACACCGGGCATTCTAACACACTGGCTAATATCCACGGTCCTAAGGCAAATGAGGCTGGCTTACCTAAAAAGTCCTGCTCTATGGTTTGTCCGGGCTGAGTCACCGAAGTGCGATCACCGACAATAACCACAAACTCGCCTTGTTCAATGCGCTCTTTCAGCAGTATAGTCAGCCCCATATCAATGTCGGTCACCTGAATCAGGTCGATATCGACTTTCGGGTTTACGTCTTTCAATGCACGGTTAAACGACTGCGCATGCTGAGTGAACACCAGTACATTCATGCGCCGGGTATACTTTTTTGAAGCCAGCGCTCGCGCAACTTCCAGATTACCCAGATGGCTACCAATAAGAATGCCGCCCTGGGGCTGTTTCTCTAAATCATCAAAGTGGGTATCACCACAGTTACGCACCTGGTTTTTAGACACCTTACCGACCCAGGCATCAATTTTTGCCAGAGCGTGCAAACCAAACTGCCAGAAATGGTACCAACTTTGGCGCCAACCCGGCTCAGCAGTAAAAGGAGACCGTTCAGCAGCATATGAATGCACGCGACGAAGGAAGTCGAGAGAGGCCCTACGAGGATCCCCCCCGGTCAAAAAGAAGTAAGTGATCACTGGCGCTAGAATCAGCCGCATTAGCCAATGGCCGCCATACTGATAGGCTCGAAGAACAATAACGATGCCCCAGTAGCTGCCGCGCTCTTTCTTTTTCGCCCAGTGCTTCTCCACCATAATTAGCTTTTAAACCTGCGCAGTAATATAAGTGGTATGCGCGGCAACATGCCGAAAAACAGGCGCGTATGCAGCCAGGAAATTTTCAGGTTGTCCTGCAGTGCGCGAAAATGTGACTGTCCGCCTTGTGGATAAATCACTTTGGTTGGAATAAACAAAACCGGTGTACCTGCCCAGTATAGACGCACCATAATTTCAATATCGAAATCCATGCGTGTGCCGATATGACGACGCTTTATCAAGCCGACCGTCTGGTACAAGGGATATACCCGAAAACCACACATAGTATCCTTTATCTGCATCGATAAGGTTTCGATATGCACCCAAAAGTGGGTGATCTTGCGCCCAATGCGTCGGCTGGTCGGCATGCTCTCATCGTATTGAGGGTATCCACTTATCAGCGCACCGGGGTTTTGCTTTGATAAGGCTAAAAATTCAGGAATATCGTTACTATCATGCTGGCCGTCTGAATCTATTTGCAGCGCGTGAGTAAAGCCCTCTTCAGCGGCTACATGAAAGCCAGCCATAACCGCTCCGCCCTTGCCGCTATTTTCGGGAAGCGTGTGCAGTAATACAAGCGACTTATGCTCTTCCGCCAAAGTCGCCAAAACTTCCTTGGTGTGATCATTTGAGCCATCATCAACAATAATAATTGGCAACTCATAAGGCAGCAGTCGCTCAACCATCGCCGTAATGGTTTCATCGTGATTATAAATAGGAATAAGAAAGCAATACTGAGACATATTAATTAAACACCAGGCGTCCGGAAGACAGCGCTTTATCACCGTCAGAGTATTTAAACGTGATGCAGTCATCGCGCTTTCTTTCAATCAGCAAATCGACTGTCGCACCAGGCAAAATCATGTCGTTAAACTTTAGCACTTCAATACGTTGAATGGATGTTGGTGTCGACCAATGTTGCCCCGCTAGCTGAATGACCCAGTCCATTTGAGCAACCCCGGGAAGAATCGGGGTTGAAGGAAAATGCCCTTGCAAATAAATACAGTCCGCTGCCAGCTTAAACCGACCGCAAAGTAGAGGCTTTTCTTTGTCACTGAGCCCTTCGGAGAAACTTATAAAATCAGGTAATTGAGTCTGCATGTTATTGCTATTCCTCTTCGAACAAAGCCTGTAGATCGGTTTGTGTCACTTTACCGGCACCGTTATATGGCAACTGCTGCACATAACGGAAACGTTTAGGTACAACCACTTTTTCAAATCTCTGCAGTAAGTGGTGTCGCAACTCTTGTCGCGCTTTAAATCGCCCCTGAGTGCTAAGCTGATTAACGCCTTCAGGCGTTAATATTAAAACTAAGCCCAGTTCAACACGCGGGCTATGTAACACACAAGCTTTAGCTGACTCGACCCAGTCATGGCGCTGAATGAACTGTTCTACTTCGTTAAGAGCCACTCGTTTTTCGGCAATTTTTACAATTCGGTCCTGCCGCCCCAACAACTGAAAATCTCCCTGCCCCTGAAGCCGGGCTTTATCTTCTGTTGTGTAAGGCTTTTGCGGATTATTCAGATACGGTGACTGAATAACCAGTAAACCGTTGTGATTGCAGCTCGCATCCACTCCCGCCAGAGTCTGAAAGTTTTCATTAGAGCCCGGGTTGCGCCGACGCCAGCCTATACCCCCTGTCTCCGTACTACCATACACTTCAATTGGCGCGTTTAACTCATGTTCAGCAAAATCTTCAGGAACAGAATTGGGTAGCGGACCGCCTGATGAGAAGACCGTGGCCAAAGAATGGTTGTACTTAGCAAGCTGAGGTAAATTATCCAGCCGCTGCAAATGCGCAGGGCTGCTTATTAAAGCGTAACGCTGGCGGTTAGCTTTCGCCAATATTTGCTGCAACTGCTCAGGATAATCGACCAAAGGCAAAGTCACCGGACGGCTCGCAGCAAGCGGCCAGAGTACCGTGAATAACAGTCCGTAAATGTGCTGATGTGTGACCGTTGACAGTATATTGGCCGGCCCTAATTGCTCCGCAAAGGTTTGTTCCAGCGTAATCACTTCTAACCATAACTGCCTGAGCGTTTTTCTGACGGCTTTAGGTTTGCCACTGCTGCCCGAGGTGAAAAATGTCAGTTGAGAATTTAAGCTGCCTTTCAGTGTTAAAGGCAGCGTTTCAGAGCTGCCGTGTTGAGGTAATTCAGACGGGACTCTGAACGAATAGTGCGACGACAGCTCTGACAACGTTGCCGGCTTATCATTTGCTGGCAGAACAATTCTCTTTTCACTATTGAGTAAAGCGAACAGCCAGACACTAAAATGATACCAGTCGCGATGATAAAGCAACGCATCACCGTCTTGTTCACTTAGCCAGTGGGTTGCTGCCGCAATATCCTTAAGCCACACCGATGCGCTTATAGGCTGCCCTTCCACTACGGCCAGCTCAGTATCTGCTTGCTGCCACTGCAGCTGCCATTGCTCAGTGTTTATGTTTAACAACACGTCGCACACTCCACTCAATCACAAAGAGTAAACCAATCAGAACGTAGGAAATAAAACCGTTGTATAGCGTCCAGAGTTTGAGGTCGCCATGCACCGCAGTTACCAGCGAAATAGCGCCATTCACGAGGAAAAATATCGCCCAGACCAGCGTCACTTTTTCAGTGTAAGCAACCGCTTTATCTGACAAGGAGCCTTCCATAAGCATGGCAAGGCGAGTTATCACCGCTGGTTTGCGCCATAATGATGCAAGGAAAACCAGCAACAAGGCGCTGTTCATCCAAACGGGATAAAACAGCACGCCAGTCAACTGATCTGCGAAAATAGCTGTCACTGAAACAACCAGAAGTACTGCCAGCGTAAGCCAGCTTCTGGGGTGACGAATGCCCTGGGAAACAATACTTAAACTCAGTAATGCCAGCAGAACCAGCAATAACCAGTTAGTTAGCCCGTTCTGCGCCAGCCACCAGACAAGTAGCGGGTAGGCAATCAGTAAACCACTGATTAATAAGCGCAGACCGTTTTTCATTAGTCGCTGTGAACGAGTTTATAAACTTCTTCGACAACATCTTCGACTGTGCGCACAGCTTTAAACGCGTCCGGACTGATTTTCTTGCCGGTAATTTCGCGTAATTTCACGACTAAATCCACCGCATCAATCGAATCAAGGTCAAGATCCTGATACAAGTTAGCGTCCAGAGAAATGTCGCCAGAATCGATTTCAAAATCTTCTTCCAGAATTTGAGTCAACCGCGCATATACTTCGTCTCTTGTCTTCATCGTTCCCTCGTTTACTCACCACGGTTATTAGCGACAAATTCCGCTAACGTATCGACACTATAAAAATGCTTTTTTGTTTCTGCTGAATTAGCGTCCAGCTTCACGTCATATTTTTTCTTTATCGCCAGACCTAACTCCAGCGCATCAATAGAATCAAGATTCAAGCCATCGTCATCGTCTCCGAACAACGCCGCCGAATCATTAATATCTGCTATCTCTACGTCTTCAAGATCCAGCGACTCGATAATCAAGGCTTTGATCTCTTGCTTCAGGTTTTCCGTCATCTTCTAACACCTTTTCATAGTAATTCTGTAAATCGCGAGTCAGTTGACGCGCAGCAATACTGAGTTTTTCAGCATCGCAATAAGAAGCTGAGTCGATTTCACCAAGATAACGCACCGATAAAGTCGGTTTCCGTTCAGGCGCGCAATACCAGGCTTCATTTTTAATCAATGTCACCGGCAAACAATCCACTCGCAATGCCGTAATTTTTGCCCTGGTACGTAATGCCAGATGCGCCGCGCCACGCTGGAACTTTATTCTTTTTCCCGGAGTGGTTCGTGTGCCCTCAGGAAAAATTATTAGGTTATTACCACGCGCTAAAGAGCGTTCACAATCCGTAACCAAACCTTCAGGGTCATCATTGCTGATATAACCTGTTGAGCGGATGACACCGCGCATAAAGGGATTTTTCCATAGATGGGACTTAACAACGCAATCCGGGTTCGGCACAAAAGAAATTAATGCTACCACGTCAATCAAACACGGGTGATTTGCAATAATAACGTGACCCCGGGTTCCTTTAAGTTGTTCAATCGCTTGAAAGTCGAAGTTGAACACACCAGTCCACTTCATTATTCCGATAAACCAGCGGAACGTCATTTGCACCAAGCGCCTGGCTCGTGCTTCGCGCTGTCTCTCATTACCATTGGATAATAACGCCAGCGCCGGCAGTGCAGTAATAGACAGCAATAAACCGCCTAGCCCAAAGACGGCAAAGCATAGCCCGGTCGCGAAACGCCGCCAGGTACGATTTATTATCTGCCAGAGACTAAGCAACATGCCAGCTCCACCGTACTCCGTTATAGTCCTTAACCACCTTGCCGCTACAGGAGTCCAGCATCTGTTGAACGCCGTTGGCAACTAACCAGACGTCCTCCTGTAACTGACTTTCTTTTTCAACAAGGCGATCCAAAATCAGTTTCTGTCCGTTTTCTCTATCGAGCAAAACCGCATGCGCAAAGCTTCTCACTGGCGAGTGAACCTGACCAGAATAGACAGCCGGTGGTACCTCATCAGCATAAACCAACAGTACCTGCCTGGTTTCGCTTTGTACCTGGCTTACTGCTTCCAGCCACCCCAGGGGGTAAGTTTGCTCACCGGCAGACAAAGTGGTCATAGCCTGTCGATTGTCTGCCGCCATACTGTATTGCCCCAGTACAGCATTATTCACCGACAACGCAAACTGCGTTGGCGATAAGACCTCGCCACGAACCAACTCCCGTAGTAATTTTTCAGTACGGTGCAAGTCGCCATGCCGCGTTGCCAAAACCACTGGCGTCTCTTTTAGCTGCGGATGTCGTTCGCTTAGCTCCAGTATGGCTGTCATTATGACTTTTGCATACGAACTCAGTCGCCGCCGGGTAGAAGCTGGTATTTGCTTCAGCCGCTCACGACATTCGGTTTCGACTAATGTACTATCAGCAACAAAAGCTCGCATAGGATTCTGGGCAGATACTCAAAAAAGAAGCGGAATAGTACAGAATCTCAGCGGACATTTCAAAAATATAACATCGCATATGGTTATCGGATATAGACTCTACAACGAAGCAGCATCAAAGAAACAGGTCTCGGCAGCCGCTAAAGATCTGCTGCTGCGGCTTGTCAAAAAATATTGGCCTGCTACTGAACCTCAGCGAATTTCTATTGAAAACAGCGATTCCGGTGCGCCGCTGTTAAATGTGGATGGATGCCCTGTTTACTGTTCTCTTTCTCATAAATCAGGGTGTATCGCAGCGGCTTACTCCACGACAAGTACTATAGGCATTGACCTGGAGAATGTGCATACACGAAAAGACTACCACCGTATTCGCGACTATTATAAGGACGGTTTTCTGGCTGGCAGTACCTTAACTAAAAGTGATTTTTTTCATCACTGGACTCTGGCTGAAGCTTTCGCGAAAGCCTCGGGTGTACCTTTACTTAGCGTACTAGAGAGGCCTCTTCACAGACAAAAGCACTCAGCAAAATACTTTCAGATAGAGCCTTTTTTACTCTGTGCTTATCAGAGCGATTCATCTGAGAGAGAAGACGCTGTATTGCTGTATCAATTAGATAACGATAACCAATGGCAGTAATCCCGGGCTATCGTCTGCAGATCATGTTCGGCCTTCCAATTTAATTCCTGAAGTGCTTTATCAGCCTGAGCGTAACAGCTTGCCACATCGCCCTGGCGACGTTCTGAAAAGTTAACCGGAATAATTTGCCCACTTGCTTGTTCGAACGCATGGATCACGCCCAGTACCGACTCGCCCTTGCCTGTTCCCAAGTTAAAGATATGGTGTCCGGTGCGGGCAAACCCCGCTTCCAATGCCGCAACATGACCTTTTGCTACGTCACAAACATGAATGTAGTCACGTATTGCTGTCCCATCACAGGTCGAATAGTCACCACCATAAACCTGAACAGAGTCAACTTTTCGGGTTATTACATTGCCTATGGCCGGGATCAAATTAGCTGCAGGTTTAATGGGTTGCTCACCAATAACTCCCGACGGATGAGCTCCTGCCGGATTAAAATAACGCAAACTTATAGCCGAGAAAGCGGGGTTTTTCTCACAAAACTCAGCCAAATCGCACTCGGATCGATATTTGGTCTCGCCATAGGGATTGGTTGTCGCTCCGGCCGGAGCCGATTCAGCAACAGGGACGCACGATGGGTTGCCGTAAACAACGGCTGAAGAGGAAAAAATTAAATGGTCAACTGAACAGCCTTCCATTACCGCTAGCAGTCTCCGTGTTCCTTCCACATTGGTCAGAAAATATTTCTCTTTTAAGTGGTAACTTTCCTGAGGATTTTTAAGTGCCGCAAAATGCATAACGGCATCGAAAGTGTATTGTTTAAATAGTTTGGTCAGCGCATCCCGATTGCAGATATCAACTTGGTGAAATTCTGGTCGCTCACCCGTAATACACTGAATCTTATCAATTACCGAGGCGTTGCTGTTACTCAGGTCATCAATCACAATCACCTGGTAGCCGCTAAGTATCAACTCAACAACCGTGTGCGAACCAATGAATCCGCAGCCTCCGGTAACCAATATCTGTTTCTTCATAGGTGGTGTGCCCAAAAACCGTAGCGCCGTTATAAATCAAAGGGGCGAAATAGTATCGGCTGACTTTCCCTAAGGCAACTTAAACTCATGCGCCAGGTTGTCTTCAACCCTGAGATCATTCCGAAATACAAATAGGCCTAACCGATAATCTGCCATAATGAATACGAGTTGTTGTTTAGTATTCATTACGTAAGTCATTTAGAATTGGACTAAACGTAAATTGAACAATGACCGTAAAATAATAATAACTGACTTCTGGTGGACTCATTTTTTATGAACAAAGGTAAAAACTGGCTAATTTATACTCTGGGCTTTTTAGGGCTTATTCCCTTTCTGGCATCGTCGCTTGCGGCTTTAATGCATACCGGAACCTGGTGGGGAATTTCACCTTTAGAGTTTTTAATTACTTACGGCGCTGTTATTCTCAGTTTTCTGGGCGGTACTCTATGGGGCCGGGCACTGCACCGCGCGGAAAGCGAAAAAACCACAGGTTTACTGTTATTAAGCAATGTTTTCGCTTTAGCGGCCTGGTTCACAATTTTAATTAACGCACCGGCCTGGTCATTAGGTATGCAGATGGTGGGCTTTGCCTTGGTTCTGTACTTTGAACAAAAGCTGGCTCGCAGTTCGGCTATGACAGCTTATATGGGCTACTACCGTATACGGGTGTTATTAACGACCATTGTCATCGTCTGCCAATTACTGGTCTTTGGTAACCACATTTTGTAGCGCTAGCTGCAGCGCTATTTTTTCTCGTGATACCGAGCCAGAGTTTCCGCGTAAATATGGCGTACGTCATCACTGAATTTTTCCACCGAATAATCACGGGCAAAAGCCAGAGCATTTTCTGCCAGGCTCTGGCGTAACGCCTCGTCATCCAGTAACTGTTTCACCCGCTCACACCATAAAGCCTGCTTAGCCGGTGTCTTAAAACCGTTATGCCCGTCTTCAACAACATCGTCGATACCGCTAGAGCGCACCGCAACCACCGGTAAGCCCGCAGCCATAGCTTCCAGAATGACCATGCCCTGAGTTTCTGACTGCGAGGCAAATAGGAAAGCGTCTCCTAGCTGATACCAGGCGGCCATTTGCTCAGGCGGAACTGAGCCTACCAGAGTAATGTACTGCTGCAGTTTCATGTTATCGATGCGTTCCTGTAACCGGTGGCGTTGATGACCGTCGCCCACAATCAGCAAGCGGAACGGCTTATCGGTTTGATCTTTCAGTTGCGCCACCGCCTCTATCATAAAGTCGATATTTTTCTCATTCGACAACCGGGACACACTAACAAATACCGTTTCATCCCCTAGCTTTTGTTGCTGGCGCAGCTCCTCTATTTGCTTGTCGTCAACTTGCTGGAAACGCTCAAACTCAATACCTGTTGGCTGTACAAAGGTCGGCTTCTTAACCCCTATCATGCGCAGGTATTCTTCCGTCGACTGTGTCGGCACAATTACGCCATCGCATTTGTTGGCAAAGCGACGCACCAAAAAGTGCGCAATAATATTGCGGAACAACGAACCGGGTAAAAACACAAAGTGCGCATAATGTTCTAGCCGCGTGTGATAAGTATAAACCACTGGCACTTTCAGGCGACGCGCAATAAAGACCCCAAGCGAACCTATCCAGAACGGATGGTGAACGTGAATAATATCCGGTTTAAAGGCTTTAACCTTTTTACGCACGGCACCGGAGAAAATATTGGCAAACTGAAACTCACTCTTTTCACCAAAAGAAAACAGCGACGGCATACGCACCACATGCTCTTCTTTTTCACTACTTTGCTGATAGCGCGGCGCAACAACCAATACCTTATCTTTGAGCTTAACTAATCCCAGACGCAGGCGCTCGATAGAAATTGGCACACCACCGATAAAAGGCAGATAGTTATTCGTGAACATGGCCACGCGCAACGGCTTTTTGAACCAGGGCTGCGGGTCAATATCGTAGTCCGGGTAGTAATCTTTACCGACGAATACCGCGTTGTACAATTTGGTACTAATAACCAAAAACAGGCTCACCAGCAGAATAAAATTCAGGTAGCCCACGTAAAATAACGAATGAATAAAGAACCACAGGCTTTCCAGCTGTTTCAGAATGGGGTGCTGACCAATTTCCAGCTCTTCAACAGAGTGCTCAACCGAGCCATCGGCATTCACTGTTACTTTCACATAATGATAAAAGCTTTCATCCTGATTCAGTACCAGACCACCCGCACCACCGGTAGTGATATAGGGAATACCGTTGTGCTCACGCTCTGAGTAAATAGAGATATTGGATGAAAAGACGCGATCAACACCGAAGTTGCTTATTGTCTGCAGTAACGCATGACGGAACTCCATGGGTTGCAGGAAATCGTCCTCCTGGGCTAAAAAAAACTCTTCTTCAGGCTCTAAAGGTGGGTGACCAATAAAAACAAAGCGATGCTTTGAATCGTCGGCTTTAAGAATATCGGTTAACCAGCGAAGCTGCCATTGCCATGGCGTTTTTCCCGTGCTGTCTAAGAAAATAAAGCGGCTGTCATCGGCAGTAAAACTGAAAAAATGCGGACCGTAATGGTCATAAAAGCGGAAGCTGCCAAACTCTTCATACTCATTGTTACCGAAGGTCAGTAAATACGGCATATCCAGCCGCGACAGAGTACCTTTTATTGCCCGGTATTTGTCTTCTCCTCCACTGCTCACAGCATTCCCCGCAGACACTAAAAAATCAATGTCGGTGTCGTTCAACATAGGAATAATGCGACGCTCGAAAATACCAACCGAATTATTGATATTACCCACGACAGCAAAGCTGTAACTGTCCTGTCCTTCCAGCCGGGCACTAATGTCTGAGAGCTGTTCGGTATGCTCCGCCTCAAATTCAGAAGTCACCAGGTTCAAATAAATTTTATAGCCAATAAGCCCAACCACAACCGCAATGTTGAGGTAAAACAGGACTTTCAGTAACTTGGTTTTATTCATTGTATGCCCTGCACTTTAGCCGACTGAACTAAGTAGCGCTGTAAAATAAAGAGTCCCAATAACATACCAAGATAAATGGTTAAAAAGCGCCAGCTAAAGGTGACTAACAGTAAATGGTTATTGGCTAAAATGTCATTAAAAAAGCTACCAAACACACCTTCGGAAATTCCAGAAGCACCGGGCGTTGGCGCGAAATACATGATAAAGGTGGTAACCACCAGCAGTCCCAGGCTGACGAGGTAATCAACGTCGTATCCTAAACCCCACATTAGCAGCGCGGGAAAACTGAATAAGCTGAGCAGAAAAACGACGGTGGACAATACCGACAGCGCAATAGCCACTTTAGAGCCGCGACAATACTCCGAAAAACTCCGGGAGAAACGCAGCATTTCGCGGCGAGTTTTGTATTGCCAGCGCAGATGACGCTCAGGACTAATCAGTTGCAGCTTATGCACCGCTTTACATAAATAGCTTAGCGGCCCAATTAACCAATGTGCCCGCAACAAAACCACCGCGAAGAAGAGCAGATAAAGCACAATGAAAACGGCAAGAGCCGTACCAATTTCACCAATAATAGCTTTGTTCTGCAGTGGCTCCAGCACCAGCAAGAACACCGGCGTCAGCGAAAAAATAAAGAAAATAGCCAACACCGTACGAATAGTAGTGGCAGCGGTCGCCCGCCCAATAGGCACGCCGTGCTCGTGTAAGAACCAAACCTGCGCGAAACCGCCACCAGTGGCCATAGGGGTAATATTGGAGAAAAAGATATTAATAAATACCAGTTTAGCCATGGCTTTTTTAGGAATACGGTAACCCAGAGCGCGCAAAGTGTAGTAAAGCCGCAAACCGTCGGCGGCGAAGTAAACCAGTAACAGCAAGACTGCGGCACTTAAAACTTCAGGGGCAAACAAACGAAAATCGAAGGTTAGGCTGCGACCGGAAAAGTGGTCATAAATGGCGTAAAATCCGGCAGCCGTGAGTAAAACAAATAACACACTAAATAGCGTTAAGCGTTTCCACGAGGCTTTGTATTGTTTTTCTTCTTCCGCTGAAGCTGCCATCTTGCTGCCGTTTACTCCCCACAAAGCCTAAAGATTAAGGATTATGGAGTTGTGGGGAGGGGATGTCAAAAACCCTTACATTAACTTAACGGCTAAGCTCACCCGATTGCCAGTCTATAATGAAATTATCGTCAGGCTCACCTTCTTGCAGCGCAAGGAAAATATCCAGCACCGGTCCGAAACGATGCGCCAGAGCAGCCGCCAACTGGTGTTTACTCTCGGTTTCCTGAACCACTTGTTCAGGCGCCTTAACCTTTTTCGCGAGCTCGCTTAGGCTAACGGCAAGTAACTGATACTGACGCAAACGGGACTTCGAAATATCCTTGAGTGCTAACCGGCCAGCATTACGAATGCGGTAGAAATCGACCGCAAATTCAAAGCCCGTCCACTGCGAAAAGTCTGACGGCTTGAAGCCTTTAGAGCGAGCTAAAGACTCGCCTGCTGCTTTAGCCTCCGGCCAGGATCTCTGCTCTGTCAGCTGTGATAATGACAACAGTTGCTCGCCGTTTAGAGAAAACACCCAGTCACGTAAATCAGCCGGCCAGTCGTCAGGAAGAAAACGCTGACGAGTCAGTTCGCGAATATGCCAACTGGTAAATTCCTGATAATTTTTTGCCGTTAAAACCTCTTTGTCCCAGAGTTTATCCGCCTCTGTCGACAGCAGCTGCTGGTACTCTTCTCTATAGTGCTCAAACAGTTCGTTAAAACGCGGAACCTCTTTAATAACAATGGTTTCAACTGCTAGCGAGCCCGACTTAGCAGGCCTTAAAACTTTATACGCAGGCACATAAGCCGCAAGTGACGGTGCTTGTATATTCACTAAAAACTGTTCGCCGCTGCGGGTAACGCCGGTGTCGTTCATATGCATATGACCGCCCACGTGTACTTTGAGCCCGGTTTCGGCTAGCAGTTTACTAACAGAGTCATCTGGCCGCCTCGCCAGTTGAAACGTCGCCTCACCGAATAATTCAGATATCGTGTCAGACTGTCCGTCATAAAACTCTGTCATAGGAAAATGGCTAAAAGCTAACAGCGTTTTTCCCCGCTCGTCGGCTTGCTTTACAATATCCTTTATCCAGCCCATTAAATGCTTTTTATGCGTCAACACTTTGTTATAGCCAGCGTTACCGGAGCCATGAAAGTCATTAGCCGATAACGACTTCTTGCCTGTCTGCGCTTTAGGAATATAAACATTGGCGTCTATGGCCAGTAACCACAAACCCTCAACCGGCTCCACCAGATAACTGGCATCGGTAATTTCCCCGCAGTTAACCGCGTTTTCAGCCTTAAATTCGCCACCGCTGCCGTTGCTGCAAATTTCGTATTGTCTTGCAGTGAGTTCAGCACTGGCTTTTCCCTTAGCTAAGTCATAATCTTCGTAGCTGTAACCGCTAAACGGCGTTTCCCAGTAGATATATTCCGGCTGCGGCGAAAATCCGTGCTCGCC
>Ga0207888_100135_pt1 | contig 48184 bp, 47 predicted proteins | sample LinPmetageLP43_FD_184055 | JGI IMG/M metagenome (GOLD analysis project Ga0207888, IMG submission 184055) | Marine viral communities from the Pacific Ocean - LP-43 (SPAdes) | ecosystem: Environmental > Aquatic > Marine > Oceanic | place: Pacific Ocean | collected 2010-08-27
TGAACTACTTTAGCATCAGTATTAATTCTAAAACTAAGATTATGAGAACTACACTCTTTTTACTTATGTCTTTTATCAGCTTATTAAGCTACTCACAAGAAACTTCTTCTATTGAAGTGAAAATTGATAATGTAAGTAGCGATGATGGCACTGTAGGTTATGCACTATATAATAAAGACAACTTTATGGGTATACCATTAAAGATCTTGAATAGTAAAATAAGAGATGGAAAAACTTCTGTCGAATTTGAGAATGTAACACCAGGAACTTATGCGATTCTATGTTACCACGATAAAAACGGAAATGGTAAAATGGATTTTGAAACCAATGGAATGCCAAAGGAGTCTTATGGTTCATCAAATAACATTATGGCAATGGGGCCACCGCAATGGGAAGATTGCAAGTTTGAGCAGAAAGGAGAGCCTGTATCTCTTATAATTAGATTTTAGACTAATTAAACCTACAATAGAACAAACCCAATATTTAATACTTTTTTTATAAGAAAAATCAATCGGTCGTTATATTTTTGAAGCTTAAATCATACCTATGACGATTACTCAATTAAAATATGTTCTTGCTGTCGCAGAAAATCAAAATTTCACTAAAGCTGCAGAAAAAACATTTGTGACTCAACCTACATTGAGTATGCAAATTCAAAAACTAGAAGACGAACTAGACATTCTAATTTTTGACCGAAGCAAGAAACCTATTGAGCTAACAGATATAGGTAGCAAAATTGTGACACAAGCGCGTAATATTGTAAATGAAGCCAATCGCATTGCAGATATTGTAGATCAACAAAAAGGATTTATTGGCGGAGAATTTAAACTCGGGGTAATACCTACAGTTATGCCTACCCTTCTACCTATGTTTCTGCGTAATTTTATCAATAAGTACCCTAAGGTTAAATTAAAGATTGAAGAGTTACCAACTGAAACAATAATAGAACGACTTAATGAAGGTCATCTAGATGCTGCAATTGCTGCAACTCCCCTACAATTAGAAAATATTAAAGAGCGTCCTTTATACTATGAGCCATTTGTAGCCTATATACCAGAAAATCATGCTTTACACACTGTTCAAAAAATAACTGTTTCTGATCTTGACTTAAACGATATGTTATTGCTAGAAGATGGACACTGTTTTAGAGATGGAGTTGTTAATCTATGTAAAACTAATCGAAACTATGAAGATGAAACATTCTCCCTAGAAAGCGGAAGTTTTGAAACCTTAGTTCGTTTAGCTAATGAAGGATTAGGTATGACATTGCTACCTTATTTACACACACTAGATATTAAAGATTCTGAAAAGAAATATTTACATCACTTTAAAGAACCAGCTCCAGCACGCGAAGTAAGTCTTCTTTATCATAAAAGTGAATTAAAAATGCAAATTATTGAAGCGTTACGCTCTACCATTGCAGGCGTTATAAAAGGAGCAATTACATTTCAGAATGTAGAAATTATAAGTCCGCTCCCTCAAAAAAGCAGGTGAGTTAAAAACTACAGAATATTAAAAAGGCTTCTCGTTTGAGAAGCCTTTTTAATATTATAAATTATGCTTTGAGATAAATCATACATTGATTTAATTCTGGATTTGTTTTGGTTAATTCCTGAATCCAGACTCTTAGTTCTTCCAATTCATAAGGAAGTAATCGTTTTGCAGCTTTTTGGAGTTCTTTGCAAAAAAGTACACTATCAAAACTTACTTTTTTCAAAATAGTCTTAGTGTACTCAAACATTGCTCGTGCCATATTTGATTGTTTTTAGATTAGATGTTTTTGTTAGGTAATCTTCAATTCAATAAGCAGCTTCGTTAAAATTTCTTCTTAAAAATAAGTTTTTAAATCTAAAAATACTGTTAAAACAAACTAATCCTAGCTAATTTATAGGATTAAAATCTATTATCACCGTCTAACAGATCTCCCAGACCACCTAAAATACTACCCTCACCTTTATCTTTCCCTCCCATTTGAGGAGCAGATGCTAAAACCCTTTTTGACAGACGACTAAATGGCAATGACTGAATATAAACTGTACCCGGACCAGAAAGCGTTGCAAAGAAAACACCTTCACCTCCAAAAATTGTGTTTTTAATACCTCCGACAAACTCTATATCATAATTCACTGTATGATCAAAACCTATAATACATCCGGTATCTACTTTCAATTTTTCTCCGGGGTGTAATTCTTTTTTAAAAGTTGTTCCACCGGCGTGCACAAATGCCATCCCATCGCCTTCTAATTTTTGCATAATAAAACCTTCTCCTCCAAAAAGACCGCGACCTAATTTTTTTGAAAACTCTATACCGATTGACACGCCCTTTGCTGCACATAAGAATGCATCTTTTTGACAAATAAATCGTCCGCCATTTTTGGTAAGGTCAATAGGAATGATTTTTCCAGGGTATGGAGAAGCAAAACTTACTTTCTTCTTGCCTACAATGTCATTATAGAAAACAGTCATAAACATGCTTTCACCAGTAAGCAATCGCTTTCCCGCACCAAAAACTTTATTGAGTAAACTCGAATCATTCTTAGAACCATCTCCAAAAATGGTTTCCATTCTAATTCCGTCTTCCATCATCATAAAAGTTCCGGCTTCTGCAATCACGCCTTCCTGAGGATCCAGTTCGATCTCTACATATTGCATTTCTTCTCCGAAGATCTGATAATCTATTTCGTGTGCTGTCATTTATAGTTCGTTTTTGATTTGATTGATACTACTAATAAGTAGTGATCGCGAAGCAAACGTTACATATTAAATAAGAATTACCACATTATAACAAAATCACTTGTTGAGATTCAACAATTAAAAAAGAAGAAAGTATTTAGCTTTTAACTTTCACCGTCCATTCAAAATCAAAAGTGCTCACCACTACTCCATCTTTATTCTTACCCACACTTTTCATCCAGAACGTTTGACCTTCTCCAGTCTCAACGGTTTTAGCTATAGCTTCATCTATTTTATGCCCATCATCACATATAAATGTAATTTTCCCAGTGGCTTTTTTAGTAAATGAGGCCTTATTATTAGCAACGAGCATTGAAATTTTCTTACCGCTATTCTTAATTTGAGCGATAACCATAGTACCGGTACTCAATTCTGCAGCCATACCTTGCACGGCCCAAAACACTGAGTTAAACGGATTTTGATTAATCCATTTGTGAGTAACGGTTGTAGTACAGCTCGTATTAGAAATTGATCGTACACGCACACCACACAACCAGGCTGATGGTAATTTGAACATTATAAACTTATTGAATTTACCGGGAGTAACTGCCATAATTTATGTGTTTATGCTTCAAAAATAGACTTCTAATCTGATTTGCGTAAATTTCTTTTTTGTTAATATTTAGTTAAAAATAAGTACTATGCAATACAAAATACCTGCTTTTATATATATATTTGCATAAGAAAATAATAAGCAATGGAAACTAGCATTAAAACCAATCAGAAAAACATAGCAGCATTTATACACTTATCTGTATTCACGCAATTCATATTTCCGTTAGGAAATTTTATCGCTCCTCTACTTATTTGGTTAGCACTAAAACGTGATTCTTTATTTGTAGATAATCACGGGAGACGCGCCCTTAATTTTCAAATGAGCATGTTTATTTATGCAATCGCACTTATACTTATTGCTATTCCGTTTTTAGTATGGCAAGGTTTAATTGCTTCAGGCGAAACGGGATATATAAGTGAAGAAACTTTTGAACACCTCGTTTTTCCGGGACAAGCCAGTGGACTCATCATCACAGCATTTGTATTCGGTATTCTTTTACTCGCGCTGTTTATTATCACCTTGTTTTCGGTGATATCAGCAGCAGTAAGTGCAAGTAACGGAGAAACTTACAAATATCCATTGTGTATAAACTTTTTAAAGACGCTTAAAGTTTCTGATAAAGAAACAGCTTCAGACTCATCAACTGAGGTTTAAGCAAACCTATTTCAGTATAAATAAATTCTGAAATGAAACTCAAGAGGAAGATCCTCAACAAAATTTCCGCTGAGCGGGATCAAAAAACGAACAGTTATTAATCGCTTAACACTTATGATCTATGAAGATTGAAAACACAAAGGCGCAGATGCGTAAAGGTGTTTTGGAATATTGCATCCTTTCTATTCTTAAAGATGAAGATGCTTATGTTGCAGAAATACTAGAGACGCTTAAAGACGCTAAGTTGCTGGTAGTTGAAGGTACTATTTATCCCCTTCTTACCAGACTTAAAAATGCCGGTTTACTCAATTATCGCTGGGAAGAATCAACCAGTGGGCCGCCTCGTAAATATTATGGGCTCACAGATACCGGCAAGCTCTTCTTAAATGAACTATCATCAACCTGGGATGACCTTCAAAAAGCCGTCTCACTGGTAACCAATCAAAAAGCAAAAAACAATGAATAAGACAGTTAATATTAATCTAGCCGGCCTATTTTTTCATATAGATGAAAATGCTTATGCCAAGTTGCAGCGCTATCTTGACGCGATTAAGCGCTCGTTTACAGACGCTCAAGGCCGTGAAGAAATTATACAGGATATAGAAGCTCGCATAGCAGAATTATTTTCTGAACGCGTAAAGAATGAGCGTCAAGTAATAGGTATGACAGAAGTTGAAGAAGTAATCAACATTATGGGGCAACCTGAAGATTACCGCCTTGATGAAGAAATCTTTGAAGATGAACCTGCAAAAGAAAATAAGTACACAGACGCTTCTACTAAGAAACTTTACAGAGATACAGAGCATTCTTATATAGGAGGTGTTTGTTCTGGTATGGGCCATTATTTACATATAGACGCAGTTTGGTTGCGTATCGCACTTATTCTGCTTACCATTTTCTCTTGGGGAGGGTTTATTTTAATCTACGCCGCTTTTTGGATTTTTGTTCCAGAAGCGCGTACCACATCAGAAAAACTGGAAATGCGGGGAAAGCCCGTCAACATAGACAATATTCAGCGTAAGGTCAAAGAAGGCTTTGACACGGTAGCAGACTCCGTTAAAAATGTTGACTATGTTAAGTATGGTAACAAAGCTCGCGAAGGAGCCGGATCTTTTGCCAGTACGCTGGGCAAAATAATCATGTTTATCCTAAAAGTATTTGTAAAATTTATAGGCATCTTACTTATCTTAATAGGTGGTTGTACGCTAATCGGGCTCTTTGTGGGTCTATTTACTGCAGGAACTTTAGACTTTTTTGACGGAAGCATCGCAGATTATGTTGAGATGGCAAATACCAGTGGCGCACCGCTTTGGCTGATTACACTCTTGACTTTCTTAGCTGTAGGTATCCCATTCTTCATGTTGTTTTATCTGGGTCTGCGTATCCTCGTAAATACCTTAAAGCGATTAAGCCTTACGGCGAAATTAACACTGCTGGGACTTTGGCTGGTATCGCTTATTGCAATTGCTGTTCTTGGTGTACGCCAGGGTATGGCTACCGCTGTTGATGGTGAAACCTTGATTACTGAAGTATTACCGGTACAACCTACAGATACACTTACCGTTAAGATGAAAACGCAAAATAAATACAGCGCTGAAAAGTATCACAATCAAAGCTGGAAGATACGCACAGACGATAACGGTAATAAAGTGATTTACAACCGTGATGTAAACCTCAGCGTACAAAAAAGTGATTCGCCCGAAGCTAAACTAATCATTAAAAAGAATGCTCAGGGCAGCTCGTTTAACGAAGCAGAAAATCGTGCTCAACAAATTGTTTACAATTTTGAAGTTGTTGGAAATACCTTATTGCTAGACAACTTCTTTGTTACAGATTACATAAACAAGTTTAGAGATCAAGAAGTCGAATTGATTCTTGCAATACCAGAAGGGATGACACTTCTTACAGACAACAATATCGCTACATATCACAGAAACAGATACTCTGATTTACTAAACCGTGATTATATAGGGTATTATACTGTGATGCAAGAGTCTGAATTAATTTGCACTACTTGCCCTATTGAAGTTATTGAAGAAGTAGAAGAAAGCAATGAATGGGAGTATTCAGAAAGCACTTCAGATTCTACTGTAACAAATAACGTATATGAATACCAATCAAAAGTAGAACCTGAGCAAGACGGTGTTGATGTAGAAACACCAGTTAAAGAATTAGATTCTATCAACTAACAATCATTCATCAATCAAAAAACAAAAATTATGACAACACTAATCAAATTATTTATTGGAGCCATAACTGCTCTTATGATGACGTCGTGTAATTTCAATCTGGACATGGGGCAGATCAACGGAAACGGAAACGTAGTCACTAAAGATCTTAATCTTTCAAAGGATTTTTCTAAAATTCACACTAGCAACGGTTGGGATGTAATACTTGAAAAAGGCTCTACACCTGCTGTAACAGCAGAAATGGATGAAAATTTAATAGAATTTCTTGATGTTCATTATGAAGGAAACACATTGAGAATAGAGACAACAGACAATTCAAACATTGGTAAAGCTACTTCTCGTATAATTCACGTAACCTACACAAAGCCTTTAGAATCTGTAAAAGCAAGTAGTGCTTCTAACATCACGGCTACAGAAACATTAACTGGAGACCGTATCAGTTTTGACGTTTCTAGTGCTGCTACAGTAAAAGTACCTGTTGAAATTAGAGAAATTAATGCTGATGCGAGTAGTGCTGCAACACTGCATTTAGAAGGAGAAGCCCAGACTTTACGTTTTGATGCCAGTTCTGCTGCAACCATTAATGCTAAAGATCTTAAAGCAGAATTTTGTGACGCTGAAGCTTCTAGCGCAGGAAGCATACGAGTTTATGTTTCTAAAGAAATTGCTACCAAAGCATCAAGTGCTGGGGATATTGACTACTGGGGAGAACCTAAAAAAGTAGCCGTTATTGAAAACTCTGGAGGTGATGTTAACAAAAAATAATTGCATCGAACCGAAATTTACTCATACTAAAATCTCAAGAACTATTACGTAAAACTTACCAGTTCATCAATCAATCTAAAAGCCACTTAATACGTGGCTTTTAGTATATTTGGCCATTTCAAATTATAGCGATTGACCTTCTTCAAATTTATACGGTATAAAAATCTGTTGCTCATTGCAAGCACTCAGATTTTAATTCATTATGGTTTTTTAAAAGCCTTAAAGCTACCCACTGCCCTATCTCATTTTAATTTTGCCTTGTTGCTTATTGCAACAATTCTTATTGCAGCAGCCGGGTATGTCATAAATGACATTAATGATGTGGTTAGCGACCGCATCAATAAATCAACAAAAACCTATATCCCATCACCATTTTCTGAAGGTTCTGCTTTTAATATTTATCTGGTCTTAAATATCGCCGGTGTTGGACTAGGATTTTTGATGTGCTATAGTATGAACTTAATTAACTTTGCAACCATTTTCGTATTAATTTCTGCATTGTTATATGTGTATGCTAATTTTTTAAAGCGAGTGATCCTAATCGGAAATCTGGTTGTTAGCATAGCTGTAGCTTCTTCAATTTTTATTGTTATTATTTTTGATATGCTTCCGGTACTGAATCAATTTAAACAAGATTTGATTACACCAATGTCTATCTTAAGAGATTACGGGATTTTTGCCTTAATGCTCAATTTCCTTAGAGAAATTATCAAAGATATCGAAGATGCGAATGGCGATTATGCCGATGGAATTCAATCTTTACCTATTGTTTTAGGATTAGAACGTACCGCTAAACTTTCAGGCTATATCGCTGTGGTTTATATTTTTACTATTTTGGGATATATCTATATCTACTTGCAAGCCAATGTATGGACTTCTATTTATCTGGTTGCAGCCGTTGTGGTTCCATTGGTCTTTTTCTGCATAAAAGCTAGATATGCTGAGAAAAAAACGTACTATGCATTCCTCTCTAAAGTGTTAAAAATAATTATGCTTTTGGGCATATTATCTCTAGGCATTTTAACACTAACCTTAAAATTTTAAACAATACTGAATGCTTCATAAACTCCTAACAAATAAAAAAGTCATTCTCGCCTCACAATCTCCGCGCAGACAAGAATTATTAAAAGCACTCGAAGTTGACTTTGAAGTCCATTTAAAACCGATTGATGAAAGCTACCCTGCCGGAATGCTACCTTCAGAAATAGCAGAATATATTGCTAAAAAGAAAGCGGCAGCGTTTCTCGACCAACTCACAACTGATACCATTTTAATTACAGGAGACACGCTTGTATTTAAAGATGAGAAAGCTTTAGGCAAACCAATGGATGTAGAAGAAGCAACTAGAATGCTCCAATCATTAAGCGGAACCAGTCATGAGGTGATTTCTTCAATTTGTGTAGCTACTTCAGAGAAACAATGGGTTACCCACGATAAAGCAACAGTACATTTCAGAGTATTTGCAAAAGCTGAAATTCAGCATTACATCAACACCTATAAACCCTTTGACAAAGCAGGGGCATACGGTATTCAAGAATGGATTGGCCACGTTGCATTACTTAAATTAGAAGGATCATATAATACCGTTATGGGCTTACCAACTCAAAAATTATATTCCCTTTTAGAACTGGCTGCTACGGCGTGATTTTTGATGTATTTATTGCCAAAACAAAATAATCTTTACGGGTAAAATTTATGTTTCGTATTTTGCTAATGAAACTAAAAAAGCTCATACTTAGCTTGTGTTTGAGCTATCTTTGAGTATTCCCTAACCACAATAATTCTTTTACAATATGCGCTTTTTTATCGCTCTTTTTTGCTGTGTTACCTTACAGTTACAAGCCCAAAAACCCAAAAAGCCATCTTCTTCAGAAATATATGAACAGCTTAAAGGCCTAAATTTTTTAGGTACGGTTCTTTATTTTGCTGCTCACCCTGATGATGAGAATACAGCTATGATTTCTTATCTGGCAAATGACGTTCATGCCAGAACCGGTTATCTTGCACTCACCCGTGGAGATGGAGGTCAGAATCTAATAGGGTCTGAAATAAGAGAGTTACTTGGAGTCATTCGCACACAAGAGTTATTAGCCGCCCGAAGAATCGATGGTGGTGAACAGCGGTTTACACGTGCCAATGATTTTGGCTATTCTAAAAATCCCGAAGAAACACTTGAGTTCTGGGAGCAAGATCAGGTGCTTAGCGATGTTGTTTGGGCTATTCGTAATTTTAAGCCAGACGTGATTATCAATAGATTTGATCACCGTTCTCCGGGTTCAACACACGGTCATCATACAACTTCGGCGATGCTCAGCGTAGAAGCTTTTGATCTGGTTAATGACCCTTCTGTTTTTCCGAATCAGTTAGAATATACTGAGACCTGGCAACCCCAACGCTTATTCTTTAATACTTCTTGGTGGTTTTACGGCAGTCAGGAAAAATTTAATGAAGCAGATAAAAGCAATCTGGTTTCTGTAGATGTGGGTAGCTACTACCCTTCTTATGGTTTGAGCAATACCGAAATTTCAGCATTAAGTCGCAGCCAGCACAAGTCACAAGGCTTTGGTAATACCGGTTCGCGCGGGGATCAAATAGAATATCTCGAACTTTTAAAAGGAAATTATCCGCAAAGCGGAAACATATTTGAAGGGATTGATACCTCCTGGAATCGTGTTGAAGGCGGTAAGGCAATTGGTGAAATTCTCTATGAAGTTGAAAAAAATTACGACTTCAATAATCCATCAGCCAGTTTACCGGAATTACTAAAAGCATATATGCTCATCAAAAATCTAAAAGATGTACATTGGCGTGATTTAAAATCCAAGCAAATTACATCAATAATCAAAGCCTGTTCTGGCCTGTATTTAGAAGCTGTTACCGGTCAGCAAACCGCTATCGCTAACGAAACAATTAATATTACTTTTGAAGCTATTAACCGAAGTGACTTCCCTATAGAAATAGAAAGTATTGAATTAGTACCTTCCGGAAAAAAGATTTCCGTTTCTCAGGATTTAGCATTCAACTCAGATTACAAAGAGCAAGTGCAATTGAATACTGGCGATGCCGATCTTACTACAGCTTATTGGTTAACCCAAGAAGGTTCTGTAGGAATGTACAAGGTAAACGATCAGAAACTAATAGGTTTACCGGAAACGCCTAAGGTTTTTAAAACTGTTTTCAATCTAAAAGTAGGTACTGTTCAGATTCCGTTTACAACAGATTTAGTTTACAAATACAATGACCGTGTAGAAGGCGAAGTATACGAACCTTTTGAAATTGTTCCGGAAGCTTCGGTGAGTGTTAAAGATCCGGTTATTATTTTCGCGAATGCGGAACCTAAAACCATTTTAACAGATGTTACAGCATTTACCGCTAACCTCTCAGGCACAGTCTCATTAAATGTACCAAAAGGATGGAAAACTAGTGCTCCACAAAAGATAACTATTGCTCAAAAAGGCGAAACAAAAAGTATTGCTTTTACAGTTACTCCCCCTAAAAATGCGAGCGAAGGTCAATTAGAACCACAATTCATTATAAACGGAAAAACGCATACTGATAAAGTGGTTCGCATAGATTACGATCATATTCCACTGCAAACGCTTACACTGCCTTCTACCAATAAGCTTGTTAGGCTCAATATTGCTAAAAAAGGTGATTATATTGGTTATATAGCCGGTGCGGGAGATGTTATTCCTGAGAGTTTAAGACAGATCGGCTATCAAGTTGCAGAGGTTAGCCCGGAAGAAATTACAGCAAAAAATCTTGAAAATTTTGATGCTGTGGTAATGGGCGTTCGTGCTTATAATGTAGTTGATCAACTCAAATACAAGCAGCCTATTCTTTTAGACTATGTAAAGAAAGGAGGTACAATGGTGGTACAGTATAATACTGCTAGAGGTTTTAGTTTTCCTAACTTAGGCCCTTATCCGCTTCACTTAAGTAGTGACCGGGTTACTGATGAATTTGCAGAAGTAACCGTTTTAGATCCTAAATCTGAAGTTCTCAATTATCCCAATAAAATCACAAACTCTGATTTTGAAGGTTGGGTACAAGAGCGTGGCCTCTATTTTCCTGATAAATACGACAACGCCTATAAACCTGTAATTTCTATTCACGATAAAGATGAAGCGGCTAATGAAAATAGCCTATTAATCGCTAAATACGGTGAAGGTCATTATATTTATACCGGTTTGAGTTTCTTTAGAGAACTTCCTGCGGGAGTTTCTGGGGCATATCGCTTATTTGCAAATATGCTTTCTGTAGGAAAAAATGACCAAAAAATCAAACAATGATGCAGCCTAAAAAAGAAGGATGGTCTAAATATTACACGCTCGTACTGATTATGAATGCGGTATATATCATTTTGTTTTTTTTATTAATGAATTATTACACCGCATAATATGCAACAAATAGACTGGATCGTACTGGTAGCGACACTCGCTTTTATTGTTTTATATGGTGTGTATAAAACACGTGGTCGTACTAATGTGCAAGATTATATTCGCGGTGGTAATGAATCAAAATGGTGGACAGTAGGTCTGTCAGTCATGGCTACTCAGGCCAGTGCCATCACTTTTCTTTCTACACCGGGACAGGCCTATAATGATGGGTTAGGTTTTGTTCAGTTTTACTTTGGTCTTCCTATTGCTGTCATTATCATTTGTATCTTTTTTATACCCATTTATTATAAACTCAATGTTTATACTGCTTATGAATACTTAGAAAGTAGGTTTGATAAACGCACGCGTTCTCTGGCTTCAGGATTATTTTTATTATCCAGAGGTCTGGCTGCCGGGATAACCATTTTTGCACCTTCTATTATTTTATCTGCAGTTTTAGGTTGGGATTTAAATACTCTGAATATCATCATCGGGTTACTCGTGGTTATTTATACCATTTCTGGTGGTACCAAAGCGGTTACCGTTACTCAAAAACAGCAAATGGGAGTTATCTTTTTAGGGATGTTTGCTGCCTTTTTTCTAATTATCAGCTACCTACCCGAAGATATTAATTTTAATAAGGCATTAGAAATTGCAGGTGCCGGCGGAAAATTAGACATGCTTGATTTCTCTTTCGATTTTGATAATCGCTATACCTTTTGGAGTGGAATTTTAGGTGGAACTTTTTTAATGCTTTCTTATTTTGGCACAGATCAAAGTCAGGTACAGCGTTACCTGAGTGGTAAGTCATTACGCGAAATGCAACTGGGGATGATTTTTAATGGCTTGCTTAAAGTCCCTATGCAATTCTTCATTTTGCTTGTTGGGGTAATGGTTTTTGTTTTTTATCAATTCAACCCTACTCCTTTAAATTTTAATCCTGCGGCAACAGCTGCGGTTCAGGGCACTCCGTTTGAAAAAGAATATAACGGTTTGCAAAATAAGCTTGACGAATTACGTTCAGATAAGTCAGAAATAGGATTTCAGGTAGCTGTTGATCCTAATCAAGCGATCACACAACCCAATGGTACTATTGTAAAGGCATCCCAAGCTTTAGCCGAAATCAATAAAGAAGAAAATAAAATAAGAAATGAAGCCCGTATGATCATCAGACAGGCAGACAAAAATGTCGAGACTAATGATAAAGACTATGTTTTTATACATTTTATACTGAACAATTTACCGCGTGGTCTGATAGGCTTATTACTTGCGGTGATTCTTTCGGCTGCGATGTCTTCTACAGCATCCGAGTTAAACGCACTCGCCGCAACAACAACAGTCGATTTTTACCGTCGTAATCTGGATGAAGAAAAAGAAGAATCTCATTTTGTAGACGCAACAAAATGGTTTACGTTAAGTTGGGGAATTTTAGCAATTCTAATTGCCTGTACTGCCAACCTTTTTGACAACTTAATTCAGTTGGTAAATATCATTGGTTCTATTTTCTATGGAACCATTTTGGGTATTTTTATGTCAGCTTTCTTTATCAAAAAAATTCAATCTAAAGCTGTTTTCATAGCTGCTATTCTCACTCAAATTATAATAATCGCATTATTCTGCTTAGATAAATTTGAATATATAAGACTTCCTTACCTATGGCTTAATGTTGTGGGTTGTGCCCTCGTGATCTCTTTTGGATTGCTATTTCAAATTGCAGGAAAACAAACTTTAAATACCGAATCAACACATTCTTAATGATGAAAACTATACGCTGGGGAATTATAGGCTTAGGTAAAATTGCTAATAGTTTTGCTACCGATCTTCAACAAGTAACTGGATCTGAATTACATGCTGTGGCTTCCCGCTCACAAGAAAAGGCCGATGAATTTGGCAAAAAGTATAATGCGAGTAAATGTTACAGCAGCTATGAAGAATTAGCTGAAGATCCGCAGGTTGATGCTGTTTATATTGCAACACCACATGTTAGACATCATCAGGATACGTTACTTTGCTTAACTAACGGAAAAGCCGTTTTATGCGAAAAGCCTTTTGCTATGAATTTAGCTCAGGTCAAAGAAATGATAAGCGTAGCCAAGGAGAAGAATGTCTTACTTATGGAAGCTTTATGGACGCGTATGATGCCACATTTTAAATTTGTAAAGGAAGAGCTAGAAAGTGGTAAATATGGTGCTGTAAAAACCTTAACTGCTGATTTTTGTTTTGATGCAGATTTTAATCCTGAAGGTCGCTTATATAATAAAGATCTGGGTGGTGGCTCGTTATTAGATATAGGCATATATCCTGTATTCTGTGCATTAGCTTTATTAGGGAATCCTGAGAAAATTTCGGCGAAAGCCAAAATAGGAAAAACCGGAGTAGATGAGGAAATAGAAATTACTTTTGAGTACAACTCAGGAACTGAAGCATTTCTAAGCTCAAGTATTTTAAAAGATACTCCTACAATTGCAACTCTTATTTGTGAAAACGGAATGTTAGTCCTTAACAGTAAATTCCACCACACCGATAAAGTGACGGCAATTTTAAACGGAATAAAAGTTGAACACGATTTTGCCTATACAGGAAAAGGTTACTATTTTGAGATAGAACATTTTGCCAACCTATTCAGAGAGGGAGAAAAAGAAAGTCCGTTAATGTCGTATGATTTTAGCAGAACACTCATTAAAACCCTAGACGATATACGTGAGGAAATAGGCTTATTTTATGAATAACTAAAATTACAATTGTAAAATCAGATAAATAAAAAGCGCCATAAATCAATTGATTATGGCGCTTTTAAATAAGTGCTTATTTAAGAAATTATAGTGCTCCCCACTCTTTTAAAGAGTCTGAATTCATCTTAATATAATCTGCATTACCAGCTTCTTTGGCACCTGCAAGAGAAGCTTTAGCTGCCTCAATTGCTGCCTTTTTATCTCCAGCTTTAGCTAAGATTAAAGATTGTTGACGCAATTGCCAGAAACGTGGAGTTTCAGTCATAGACATTGCCTTATTCATCCACTCTTTAGATTTACTGATGTCTTTTCCGCTATTTAAATAATATACAGCAGCGTTATAGTAATCTCCGGCGCTTGGTCCGCTAAGCGCAGTATCTATATTCCTCATCACTTCAGCATCTGTCATAACCTCAAATTTTACAGGTACGATTGTATTTTCCCATAAAAAACTAAGTACAGCGCTATCTGCCATAACCTCATCAATTACAACGGTAAATGTTTCCATAGTCATTGGCATATCAATAGGCTCAACCATGGTTCGCAATGCTACTTTACTATCATCAAATTCAGTAATCAAAGGATTAGAATGATCGGTATAAAAAACTACTTCCCACATATCTTCACCGGGAACACTGTAAATACTGTAAGTACCTGCATCTAATTCTTTACCAGAAATCTTAACAGGCTTATCTATTGTGAATTTAGTAGTAGCATTTGCTCCTGTTCTCCAGATTGTACCATATGGAAGTAATTCTCCAAAAATCTCACGCCCACGCATATTAGGTCTTGAATAATCGATACTAACTTCTGTTAACCCCACAGTTTGTGATAATGTCGCGTGCGGACTTGCTGCCGGAGTTTGAATCTGAGCCTGAGCCAAACTTCCCAAAGCTAAAAAGCAAATAAATAGTATTTTTTTCATTTTAATAATAAATTTTAATTAGTAGTGTGTTCTTTTTTAATCAATTACAACTTTAAAGATAGCACTTTAAGCTAACATATATAACGTTATAACAGGGACACCAAATTACTAATAAATAGAGGTAATAAGGGTTGAATACCGGCATTTTTTTAAAGAATATTTCTACTCCATCTATATAAAAAAATAAAACGATTTTAATTTTTGTTTAACTCAAATGCTTTTTTGTTAAACATTTTAGCCTTTATATTTACAAGGTATTCACTTTAAACCGGCTAAACCTATATCTATGAAAATTTACACGATCCATACCAAGCAAAAGCTACCCATAACTACTGAAGAGGCGTGGAATTTTCTTTCAGACCCTAAAAATTTACAGACCATAACTCCAGACTATATGGGGTTTGAGATACAGTCTGGCGCAGACCGCCCGATGTTTACGGGACAACTTATACAATACAAAGTATCACCGGTGGTAGGCATAAAAATGGGTTGGGTTACTGAAATCACGCACGTAAAACATATGGAATACTTTGTAGATGAGCAACGTTTTGGTCCCTATGCTTTATGGCATCACAAACATTTTATAAAAGAAATCCCCGGCGGTGTTGAAATGGAGGATATTGTAGATTATAAAGTCCCAATGGGCATTGTAGGTCAATTGGTACATCCATTTTTAGTTAAGCCGAAATTGCAAGAAATTTTTGAATTCAGAGAACAAAAACTTAATGAGTTATTTGGCAAATACGATCCCAATACGCAAGAAACGGAAGGTGTTCTAAAAAGTGAAATTTTAAATTAAGCTATGAAAAAGAATATACTACTTATAGGAGGATCACACGGTATTGGTAATGCTTTGGCAAAATTAATATACAGGGATTATAATATATATGTTGCATCGCGTAACGAGAAAGGTTTAGAAAACATTGAAGCCACATATATAAATTATGATGTTGAAAATAGCATATTAGACACTGAGAACCTGCCTGAAGTTTTAGACGGATTTGTTTACTGTCCCGGCTCGATAAACCTGAAACCTTTTAAAATGTTGAGTGAAGAAAGTTTTGAACAGGATATGAAGCTTAATTTCTTCGGGTTGATAAAATCACTAAAAGCGGTTACTGAGCTTCTGAAAAAATCTGAACAAGCAAGTTTAATATTTTTCAGCACAGTTGCTGTAAAAGTCGGTATGCCTTTTCATACTAGTGTCGCAGCATCTAAAGGGGCTATTGAAGGTTTTGCTAAATCGCTGGCAGCAGAATATGCTCCCAAATTTAGAGTAAATGTTATCGCTCCATCATTAACAGATACGCCACTAGCTGAGAAACTTCTAGGCAATGAGAAAAAGCGAGAGAAAATGGATGAACGCCATCCGCTAAAACGCGTAGGAACCCCAGATGATATCGCAAAAATTGCAAGCTTCCTCTTGAGTGAAGATAGCAGCTGGGTGACAGGGCAAATTCTGGGAGTAGACGGCGGAATGTCAACCTTAAATGTGTCTTAGTCGAGTTTTCCTAAATCCAATTATTCACTTAACCAACCAATTTTAATTATGAGTAAGCTTTCTGTTTTTTGGTTTCGAAGAGACCTAAGACTTGACGATAACGTGGGATTTCTTGAAGCCTTAAAGGGTGATGATCCTGTACTCCCTATTTTTATTTTTGATAAAGAGATATTAGATAAACTCCCTAAAGATGATGCACGGGTGACTTTTATCTATAATTCGCTTCAGAAAATGCGTAAAACAATGCAAGATGAATATGACAGTTCACTAGCATTATTTTATGGAAACCCACAGGATGTCTGGAAACAACTTACTAAAGATTATGACATTCAAACGGTTTATACTAACCACGATTATGAACCTTATGCACTGAAGCGCGATGCGGAACTAAAAAACTTTTTAGAAGAAAAAGAAATCGCTTTTAAAACCTTTAAAGATCAGGTGATCTTTGAGAAAAGTGAGGTGGTAAAAAATGATGGCGATCCTTACGTTGTTTTTACTCCTTATAAAAATAAATGGCGTGAAGTATTTGATGAAGATCAACACCTTAAAATTCATTACACAAGCCAATATCTTGATAATTTAATCGAAAATAGCCGATTGCCTAATCTTGATTTAAGCAACATGGGTTTTATAAAATCGGATGTTGAGATTCCCGATTATAATGTAACTCCTACCCTAATTCAAAATTATGAAGATACCCGAAACTTTCCGGCAAAAGATGGCACTTCCCATCTAGGTCCACATTTACGTTTTGGAACCGTAAGTATTCGTAAAATGGTAACAAAAGCAATTGCTGAAAAGAATACCATTTTTTGGAGCGAATTGATTTGGCGTGAATTTTTTATGCAAATACTCTATCACTACCCTAAAACGGTTGATAAATCGTTTAGACCTAAATACGACCGCATCGAGTGGCGCAACAACGAAGAAGAATTTGAAAAATGGAAAAACGGAGAGACGGGATTTCTTTTAGTTGATGCCGGAATGCGACAACTCAATAAAACCGGTTATATGCACAATCGTGTACGCATGTTAGTCGCTAGTTTTTTATGCAAACATTTATTGATTGACTGGCGCTGGGGAGAAACCTATTTTGCCGAAAAACTATTAGATTATGAGCAATCTAGTAATGTTGGAAATTGGCAATGGGCTGCGGGAAGTGGCGTAGATGCCGCTCCTTATTTCAGAATTTTTAATCCTATGACTCAGGTTGATAAATTTGATAAAGACAAAAAATACATCAAAGAATTTATTCCGGAATACGATACTGCTGATTACCCTGAAAAAATGGTAGACCACAAGGAAGCACGGGAACGCTGTCTCAAAACCTATAAAGCAGCTGTATCTTAAAGTATTTATAATTACTACTAAGCTTAGCTTAAATGCATACAATCAATGATTTTACTGTTTTAATTTTATAAAAAACTTGTTATGAAAAAATTGATTCTAATTTTAAGTTTAGGTACTTTTCTATTCAGTACAGCTTCGTGCTCAAGTAGTTATCATACGTCTTCAAGGAATTCTGCGCCTGGCCAAGTTAAAAAGGCTTACGGTGCCAAAAGTGCTAAAGCTTTTGCTCCCGGTCAACAGAAGAAAAAGAAAAATAATCGCAAAAAGAAGTATTAATATTTACACGTTACCAACACGCAGTAATAACGGGAAATTAAATTCCCGTTTTTCTTTTGCTCCCCAGTGTTTATATACATCATCCCGAATTAAATGTAACGGGTTCTTAGCATTCGCCTTTTCATAATGCTTCACTGCTGACCAAGTATTTAAATAATTGAGCAATTCATCGGCTGTCCAGTAAATAGGCATTGCAAATTTTGGAGTTTCAATTTCTTGAAATGGAAACGGAATGCTTTGATAGTGATCATCCAGATACTTCCGCTCCGGATCCCAATAAGGGGCTGTAATCCCTTTATAAAAATGCTGAATGACTTCATTGAGTTTTCCAGAGGTTTCTAAAACCGAATAACCAATCACTGCAAAAACTCCGTCAGGTTTTAAATGTGCTTTTACCTGATTATAAAATTTATCAAAATCAAACCAGTGAATGGCTTGAGCAACGGTAATCAAATCAAATTGCTCTTGAGTATCAAAGGGCTCTTCTGCCGTTTGAACACGATATGTGATGTTTTCTACTTGAGGCGCTTCAGCAAGTTGCTTTGCACTGAGATCTGTCGCGAGCACTTCAGTAAAAACTTTAGAGAGCTCAACCGCTACCTGCCCGTTACCAGTAGCCACATCCCAGGCCTTTGATTTATTCTGAACGATTTCAAATAAAAACGTGTATAATTCCTGAGGATAAGTAGGTCTGAATTTAGCGTAATCTGCTGCGTGATTTGAAAAGTTATCTTTCATAGCTTTATATATTTCGTAAATAACCGGTTGTAACAAGTTCTTCCAATTTATTAACTTGTTTTAAGTTACCATCTTTTAAAACGAGTCTTCGGTCTGCCAGATTCCAGACATCATCATAATAGTGATCGGTAAGCAGAATCCCTTTTGTAGCTTTTAATGAAATCAGAAAGTCATGTATCAATTCTTTAAACAAAGGCTCTACCATAGAAAAAGGTTCATCGAGCAGCACGAATGGATGGTTGAGATTCCCAATAATTAAAACTTCTAAATAGCGGCGTTGTCCCATTGACAATTCGCTCACTTTTTTACGGGCTATTTCAGTCATTCGCGGAGCTCTGAAAATCAAATCTTGTTGATCTCCTTCAAAATATCTGGGAATGATATCCCACACTTTTGATGATTGTGGTAAAAAACTAAACTGGGGCAAATACCCAATCAGTCTGCTAGCAACTATTTTATTTGTATGCCAGAATTTGCTACGGACTTTAAATAAAGATTCATTGACTTTTATAGTTCCGCTCTGCGCGGTTAAGGTTCCAAACAGGATTTTTAGCAAGGTACTTTTACCTGTTCCATTTCTTCCAAAAACACCTAAAATCTCTCCCGTTTGTAGTTCAAAACCTGTTTGTCTAAGCACCTCCTTTTCACCAAAAGATTTGCTGATATTATGAATTTGTAAGAGCGCCAAGCGTTAGGAGTTTTGAAATCATTAAAGTTATTAATAATAAAGCCGGAGTTGCACAAAGATTAATTAACCAGGTTTTAGTCACCAGTCTATAACGCGTGTACCCCAGATTATAATATCCATAAAACTCTGCTTTTTGAAAATAAATATACGCGAGTAAACCTACAGGTGTACCCAATACCCCAAAAACAATAGGTGCTGTCAAAAGACTTCCAAAGGGTATAGTTACCACTGAAAACAATAAGGCAAATAAAGTGACATCTCTATAAAACTTCCACATAAAATAAGGTCTCTTTATAAAAGTAGTCAATTATAACCTTTGCGCTAATGCTACCCTTATAATTTAAGGGGAATTTAAAATAGGTTTGACTCTAATGCCGTATTTTGGCGACTTACTTGGCTTTTGAAATTTTAAAGAGCTAGATTTTGAATTAAAATTCTAAAACTTAGCAGACCATTGTCTGCTACTATTATTAAAATAAAAACTACTATGACCCTATTTGTAGATATGGACGAAGTGATTGCAGATACGTATCAGGCTCACATTGATCTATACAATAAGAAATACAACGCAAAGCTTAAAAAAGAAGATTGTTTAGGTGCCGAAGTTTGGCAAATGGTTCCAACCGACCATCAGAATTATGTGAGAAATCACGCGAATGAACGCGGTTTTTTTATAGACCTTGCTGTGATGAAAGATAGCCAGGAAGTAATGCGCGAACTTAACGATAAATATGAATTGTATATAGCCTCTGCAGCTATGCAGTTTAAAACAAGTCTTGAAGAAAAAGCAGATTGGTTAGATAAACATTTCGCATTTATACCGTGGCAGAATAGAATTCTATGTGGACACAAGCACATTTTAAAAGGAGATATTTTAATCGATGATCGTTCATATAATTTAGACGCTTTTGACGGAAGGGGTATTCAATTTACATCGCCGCACAATATAAAGACTGATGGTTTTGATCGTGCAGATACCTGGCAAGATGTAGCAAAATTACTTTTGTAATTTCTATTATATTCAAAACAAAAAACCTCAGAATGTAAATTCTGAGGTTTTTTGTTTTATTAAGAATCGATTCTATCTTAGGTCGTTCTTATAATTTTAGCTCCTATGGCACGCAGACGCTCGTCAATATTTTCATAACCACGATCTATCTGTTCAATATTATGAATCGTTGAAGTGCCTTTGGCACTTAACGCAGCGATAAGTAATGAAATTCCCGCTCTGATATCAGGCGAAGTCATTGTTGTTGCTTTTAGTGTGGATTTAAAATTATGGCCTATAACCGTAGCACGATGTGGATCGCAAAGAATAATTTTCGCTCCCATATCTATCAATTTATCTACAAAGAATAAACGACTCTCAAACATTTTCTGATGAATTAAAACTTCCCCCTTTGCCTGAGTTGCTACAACTAAAATGATACTCAACAAATCTGGTGTAAATCCAGGCCACGGCGCATCACTAATTGTCATAAAAGAACCATCTATAAAGGTCTCTATCTCATAACCATCTTTGTGCGCAGGGATAAAAATATCATCCCCTTTCTTTTCAACTGTAATACCTAATTTTCTAAACGTCGCAGGGATTAATCCAAGGTCATTCCAGCTTACATTTTTTATAGTAATCTCACTCTTAGTCATTGCCGCCAGGCCTATCCAAGATCCAATTTCAATCATATCTGGTAAAACCGTATGCTCACAACCTTTAAGTTCCTTTACCCCTTCAATTTTTAGCATATTAGAACCTATACCACTTATTTTAGCGCCCATTTTATTGAGCATCTTACAAAGCTGTTGCAAATACGGTTCACAAGCTGCATTATAAATAGTGGTTTCACCTTTTGCCATTACTGCAGCCATCACAATGTTTGCAGTTCCGGTTACAGAAGCTTCATCAAGTAACATAAAAGTTCCTTTTAAACCTTCTGGAGCTTCCACCCCATAAAAACGCTCCTCCTTATTATAACGGAATTTAGCGCCCAGTTTGATCATTCCTTCAAAATGCGTATCCAGACGTCTTCTCCCTATTTTATCTCCTCCCGGACGCGGAATGTATCCTTTACCAAAACGTGCCAACAGAGGCCCTACAATCATTATAGAACCGCGCAGACCACCACCTTCTTTCTTAAACTGCTCGCTTTCGAGATATTCAAGATGTAATGCATCACTGATAAAAGAGTATTTTCCTTTACCCAGTTTTTGAATTTTCACACCCAGATTACTCAAAATATTGATGAGTTTATTAACATCAACAATATCAGGTATGTTATTTATAATGACTTCTTCAGGGGTTAGTAAAACAGCACAAAGTATTTGTAACGCTTCATTTTTTGCACCCTGCGGCTGGATGGATCCTTTAAGCTGATGCCCTCCTTCTATCTGAAATGTTCCCATTAAAATGTATTGCTAAAAAGTTAGTAGCGCTTTTTTCCGCGACTAGGTTTTTTACGATAATTAGATTTACCAGACTTCTTGTTTCGCATAAGCTTTTGCGCTTCTTTTAAGTCTTCATCTTTCTTTGCAAGATTGATCTGACCGTCACTCAATTCAAAAAGGTGCTTAAAAATCACCTCATCATCTACGGTATCTTTGTTCCAGTTTAGAAAACATTTTTTCATATGATTTGCAATAGAAAACTCTAATGCTTCACGCTTCTGCCCTTTTTCCCACTTTACGGCAACATCAATCATACGTTTGATATTGTTACCGTAAAAACGGTATTTAGGATGATTTTGAGGATATTCTAAAGGCTCAGGATGTTCTTCTAATTTCTCACGAGATGGCTTCTCATAAGGAGAAATCACATCTAATTTAAAATCGCTCATTATAAAAAGCTGATCCCAAAGTTTGTGTTGAAAATCAGGAACATCGCGCAAATGAGGCTGAATATTACCCATAACAGCGATGATGCTGCGTGCGATAATATTTCGTTTTTTATCGTCTTCTTCTGCTATCGCCTGGTTGACCATTTTTTGAAGATGACGGCCATACTCAGGTATGATGAGCTTTTCGCGCTCAGTATTGTATTCTAATTGATCTATCAATTGTAAAAATTTAAGTGAAGTATGTTTCTCTTGAGAAACGTTTGAGCAAAGTACTAAAAATTGTACAAAAGTTCACAGTACAAATTCAAATTAACCGAATTTTAATGCTGTTTTGTTGAATTTATAAGGAAATTACACCTTCTACAGCAGCAACTTCTTGATATTTTGCAATAACAGTGTCCGGGTTTTTCATATTTACATTTATAGAAACACTCGTGTAAGTACCTTTACTCGACTCTTTTGTAGAAATCACCGCGCCCATATCATCAAAAATTGTTTCAATCTCTTCAATCTTTTCTTTTTCAGAAGGAACGATGAATTTATAAAGATATTCTGAAGGCCAAGTAGTAGTCTTCTCCAGTCTTTTCTTCAGTTTTTTATAAAATTCTTCTGATTTGTTATCTGTGCTCATAGCCTTATTTTAAGCTGCAAAGATACCATTCTTAACCTAATTTTTGAATCGCTTCCTATTTGAGTATTTTTACGCGCTGAGAGCGGTATTAATTCTGTGGCTTAGTTAGTAAACTATCTCATGGCAAACCTCGAAGTATTAAACCCTTTGGCGGCGCCTATAAAAATATTAGGTTTAACCTGAAACAAAACAACAATTGACAGCAAAACGTATCGTTTTAATCGGAGGTCCCAGTACCGGAAAAACCACGCTTTTAAATGCGCTTAAAGCTGAAGGGTTTCCGTGTTTGGATGAAGTTTCCCGCGAGGTGATAAAAGCAGCACAGCAAGAAGGTATTGAGCAGCTTTTTCTTACAGAACCGCTGTTGTTTAGCGATAAGCTTCTGGAGCGTCGTATACAGCAATATCTTGATGCCGGTGCATTAGACGCAGCGCACGTTTTTATTGACCGCGGTATTCCTGATGTTGCTGCGTATATGGATTTCATAGGCCAGCAATACCCTGAACGTTTCAGTAAAGCTTGTAAAGCCTATAAATACGATCATATTTTTTTACTTCCGCTTTGGAAAGCTATTCATACCACAGACAAGGAGCGTTATGAAAGTTTTGAAGAAGCACATCAAATTCAAAACGAGCTCGTTAAAACCTATGAATCATATGGGTACACGCCTATTGAAGTCCCTAAGACTTCTGTAGCAGAACGGGTTTCTTTTATTCTAAAAAATCTCGAAAGATGAGCATAACGCCACTTGAAGCTTTGCAAAAGTTCTGGGGTTATGACGCTTTTAGACCAAAACAGCTGGAGATCATCGAAGCTGTACACCATAAACAAGACACCTTTGCACTGCTACCCACTGGTGGCGGAAAATCTATTTGTTATCAGATTCCCGCAATTATATCAGAAGGAATTACACTGGTGATCTCGCCATTGCTTTCTTTAATGCGCGATCAAGTGATGCAGTTAGAAAATCGCAATATAAAAGCATTATACATCCCCGGTGGTATAAAATATAATGAATTAGATAGCCTACTCGACAATTGCATCTATGGCAACTATAAACTGCTTTACCTCTCGCCAGAGCGCTTGCAGAATGAACTCGTTCTGACACGTTTAAAACAAATGAACTTGTCACTGATTGCAGTTGATGAGGCACATTGTATTTCTCAATGGGGACACGATTTTAGACCGGCATATCGCAACATATCAAAATTTAGAGAAAATTTTCCTGGGATAACTTGCATGGCTTTGACAGCTACAGCTACAAAAAAAGTTCAGGAAGATATTGTAGAACAACTTGCTTTAGATCACCCTAAGATTGTTCAGCAATCTTTTGAAAGAAAGAATCTGGCGTATATTGTTTTAAAAGAAGAAGATAAATATTACCGGCTCATTTACCTTTTTAAAAAGTATACGGGCAGCGGTATAGTTTATGTTCGCAGCAGAAAAACAGCTCAAAACTATGCTGCATACCTTAACTCTAATGGCATTAAAGCTCATTATTATCATGGAGGTTTAGGTAATGGGGAACGTCAAGAACGGTTTAATGACTGGTCTGCTAATAAAACACAGGTCATGGTTGCAACCAGTGCTTTTGGTATGGGTATCGATAAAGCAGATGTGGAGACGGTTGTACACGTAGAATTACCGGAAAGTTTAGAAAGCTATTTTCAGGAAGCAGGAAGAGCCGGGAGAAATAGTAAACGTGCAAATAGCATAATCCTCTACAACGAATCTGACAAAGACCGTCTGGCTAATCAGTTTTTAAAGGTTTTACCGGCTGTGAGTTTTGTTAAAAAAGTATACAAAAAACTGAATAGCTTTTTTCAAGTCTCTTATGGCGAGGGTGAGCAAGAAACATTCAGGTTTGATTTTATGACTTTTTGTAAAACCTATAACTTCAATACACTTCTTACCTACAATACGCTTCAACTACTCGACCGAAACAGTGTTCTAATCCTTTCGCAAGAATTTTACCGCAAAGCAACCCTTCAGATAACCGTAACTCCGGTTAATCTAACCTTCTATCTCATAAAAAATCCGGGTATAGATGATATTGTAAAAAATATACTCAGGACATACGGAGGTATTTATGACCAGCCACTTATTATAGATCATACCCTGATCGCTAAAAAATCTGGAGCTCCGCTCGCTAAAATACATCAAGTACTTTTGCAGTTGCATCAAGATGATGTCGCTGTTTACGATCATACCCACTTTGATACTGCGATTACCTTTCTGGTACAGCGTGAAGATGAGTTGACCATCAATCGTATTGCAAAACCTCTTAACACACAGAATACACGTAAGGTAAATCAGGTTAAAAGTATATTAGGGTATCTGGAAAATAATACGGTTTGCAGAAGCATTCAGTTATTAGCTTATTTTGAAGAAAAACAACAGTGCAAATGCGGAATGTGTGATGTTTGCCTAGCTAAAACTCGTAAGAAAAAAAAACCTGATGGTCAGGCCGTGCAAAACAAAATCTTAGCTTTACTGGCTTCTAAACCCTATTCGTCAAAATCGTTAACCCAACTACTAAGTTCTGTTGAAGAACAAGAACTTTTATCGGCACTAAAAAACCTTTTAGAAAGCCAAAAAATAACACTAACACCTTCTAATTTATATAAACTTTTATGAGAGATTTACGCATCGTTTTTATGGGAACACCAGATTTTGCTGTTGCCGGATTGCAAAAACTTGTAGAAAATAAATATACCGTTGTAGGAGTGATTACCGCTCCAGACAGACCTGCCGGAAGAGGTCAAAAAATTCAACAAAGCGCAGTTAAACAATATGCTTCACAAGCAAACTTACCTGTATTGCAGCCTACCAATCTCAAGGACCCAGAATTCATAGAAGAATTAAAAGCACTGAATGCTAACCTGCAAATTGTGGTCGCTTTTAGGATGTTACCAGAAGTAGTATGGAAAATGCCAGAATACGGGACGTTTAATTTACACGCTTCTCTACTCCCCGATTATCGGGGTGCTGCTCCTATTAACTGGGCTATTATTAAAGGTGAAAAAGAAACAGGTGTAACCACTTTTTTTATAGATGAAAAGATTGATACCGGAGCTATTATTCTTAAGGAAAGGACAGCAATCTATGCAGAAGAAAATGCAGGAAGTTTACACGACCGGCTTATGAATCTTGGTAGCGATTTGATACAAGACACCGTCAAACTCATAGAAAAAGATACTGTTGAAAAGACCATTCAACCGAAGCAAGAACAACTGCATACCGCTTACAAGCTCAACAGAGACAACACACGCATAGACTGGTCGCAATCTGTAGAAAGTATTCACAACCACATACGCGGTTTGAGTCCGTATCCGGTTGCGTGGACTTTATTTACAAATGGAGATACTAAAGAACTTCAATTAAAAGTTTATAAAGCTTCAATTACTTCTGATGAAGAATCCACTGAGTTAGGTAACGCAAGCGTCGGTGAAATTTTGATTAAAAACGATGAATTGTTTGTAGCCACTTCTACAAATTGGTTAAAACTCGAAGAAGTACAACTTTCAGGAAAGAAGAAAATGCCGGTTAAAGATTTACTAAATGGATTTAGCTTCCAAACCTCAGCTAAAACGTTGTAAACCTAGGAAAACGCTGTTATTACTTATATTTTGTTAAAAGCGCCTTCCGTTATCAACAAAACGTTAAAGTTATCAACATAATCCGTGATTTCCTGCGCCATTGCTTGCATGAATAAAATATCCGTCTAAATTTGTTAGAACAATAAACAAAAGTTTAACCGACATTTAATTTTTATTAAAATTTAGAATTATGAACAAATCAGATTTAATTGATGCAATGGCAGAAGATGCTGGTATTACTAAAGCAGCAGCTAAAAAAGCATTAGAATCATTTTTAGGAAATATCGAAAAATCATTAAAAGGTGGAGATCGAGTTTCTTTAGTAGGTTTCGGTTCTTGGTCTGTATCAAAACGTGCAGCTCGTGAAGGAAGAAACCCACAAACTGGAAAAACTATTCAGATCGCTGCTAAAAATGTAGTGAAGTTTAAAGCGGGTTCTGATTTATCAGACGCTGTTAACTAAGCATCTATAGCTTGTAAAGCTTAAAAAGCTCCCATAAATGGGGGCTTTTTTTATATTTGTTATTTTTTTGTTAATTATAAAAAATTAGAGTAGTTTAGAACAAAAACTAGTGTATGACAGCAAATAAACCCCAAAAAGGCAATTTACTTATAGCTGAGCCAGCTATAATTGGCGATGTTTCCTTTAATCGGTCTGTGGTCTTGCTGGCAAATCATTCTGATGAAGGCTCTGTAGGTTTTATACTCAATAAACCACTTACATTTACACTCAATGAACTGATTCCTGAGATTGATTGTGATGAAATGCAAATTTATAACGGCGGTCCTGTAGAACAGGATAATCTCTACTTCTTACATAAAGTACCAGATTTAATACCTGATAGTATTGAAATTTCAAACGGAATTTACTGGGGAGGAGATTTTGATACGGTTATAGAGCGTATTACAGCAAATGAAATTTCACCCGATGAGATTCGATTTTTTCTGGGATACTCTGGTTGGGATAGTGCTCAATTAGATGGGGAGCTTGGGGCGAATGCCTGGATCGTAACAGAAAACAATTACGAAAAAGATATCATCAACAAATGCTTTCCTGACTTTTGGAAAGAAAAAATGATTGAACTAGGGGGGCAATACCTGCTCTGGTCTAATGCTCCGGAAAACCCAAGCAATAATTAAAATTTAATTTAATCATTTTGCTAGTCTAGCCTGTGCATTTAATTTACCTAATAATTCTTTAGCTACTTTATTAGCATAGGTTTTCTTTCGATATTTAGTTATTGGTTGAATTCCCATTATAGCATTAGTAACAAATAACTCATCTGCTTTTTGTAACTCAAATGGAGAAATACTTGTTTCTTCAATAGTATAATTCTCAAGCTTTTTAAGCATTTCTATAAGTTGCTTTCTCATGATACCTCTTAAACAACCATCTTCTAAAGGTGGAGTTTTGATCACAGAACCTTTTACCAGAAACAGGTTTCCATTTAAAGCTTCAACAACAGCTTTATTAGTATTCAGAAGTAAGCAATTTGCATAACCATTCTCTTTAGCATAAATGCTTCCAGTCACATGAATGATCTTATTAGATGTCTTTAAAGTAGAAATCAAATCTGCATTTACATAATGATCTTTGTAAAGTTCTACTTCGTAGCTTTCTTCATTCAGTAAAAAAAAAGGATTCTTAAGCTCATTAGCAAACGCATAAAAGCCTACGCCATTATCTTCTGGTAAATATTTCCCGCCTTCATTACGCGTAACAGTAAGTCTAACGCTTGCTGATTTAGTTTTCAAACCTTCAGCCTCAATTACTTTAAGTAGTTCTTCTTCAAGATTTTCTAACTTGAAGTGCATAGGGATTTCCATACGAAGTATTCGCATAGAAGCCATAAGTCTGAAATAATGATCTTCCCAAAAAGTTAATTTACCGCTAGTATAACGTATGGTTTCAAACACAGCATCTCCATAAAGCATTCCGCGGTTATAGGCAGTAAACTGTGGGTTTTCGGTAAGAGTTCCGTTAAAATTGATCATAAAAAAAGTCCCTTTTTTCAAAGGGACAAATATAAGATTTAACTACAGGTTTCTAGTTAGAACCTATGATATGTTTTAATTCTGAAATTTGATTCTCCCAAAACATCTTTCCTTCATCTACTTCATCTTCTTCAGCAAAATCAGTTACAATAAGAGAAACATCTTTTGTGATCTCATCTACAACAATACGCAGCTCAAAATAATATAGGTTTTCGTCCTCTACATCATCCATCCATCTAAACTTGATACGCTCATCACTCTTCTTACCTAGCAATTTTGCTTTCTCTTCACTCCCATTCCAAATAAACGTATAATACTCTCCGCGAGAGTTTACATTATCTGCAAACCACTCAGACATACCTGAAGGCGAAGACATATATTGATACAAAAGTGACGGGGAGGCCTGTATAGGAAACTCGATTTCAAATTTTATTTTTTCTTCCATGGAATCTTTATTCGGTTGGGTCGCCAATATAAATATTAATTACAGAGTAAAAAAGATTAGCAGTAATTTTTTATTTTATATTTAAGATGCTTGCCAACTTAATAAATGTTATTATATTTGCACCCGCTTAGGGAAACCCCTTGGCAAAGTCTATAAAGACATCAATAGAATTACTAAAGATGGCGAGGTAGCTCAGTTGGTTAGAGCGTCGGATTCATAACCCGGAGGTCGGGGGATCGTGCCCCCCTCTCGCTACTTAATAATCAGGCAGTTACATTAATTTGTAGCTGCTTTTTTTTTATGCTGATCAGCATAGGTAAAACTTTAAAATAACCTTATTCTACCCTATTTGAATCAGTTCAAATCAAATTTAATTTCCCTCAATTTTTCTTCTAAAATAGTTCTCTTACTTTTCTATGCAAGCTAAAAAATCTTGTATTCTAATTCCAATCATTCTACTTTTTATCAGTTTCTAGATTTAGAAATTGCTTTTTAGCTCTATAAAGAGAATGTATTGTTTAGTTTAATGCTTCGCAGGATTGCCTTTGTCGACAGACAGGCTTGCCTCGAAGTAGTATATGCGTCCAGAAAAAGTCCTCCCTGTCGAAGAAGCTTGTGATTACACAGAAATATCCCACAGCTACCTTTACGAATTAATTTCCATCAAGTTTTTAAAAATTAGTATTCATTCAGGTGCTATTTTTTTATAGATATTTTATACTGTTTACCTTGGGCTAGACTCATAGGTTAACGTACAAAAGACTTCCATTACAAAAATCTAACTGCTCATCAATAATGTTAATTTAACCTTTCACTACTATTACTATCGTTATAGTAGTTTTCTTTAATTTAAATTAACATAGCTGTGTAAAATTCTTCACTTTCTTCAACTTCCGTTAAGAATTTCTTAAACCCTTAAAATTTACATATAGTCACTTTTTAACCACATTTGTGATTGATTGTTTACTAATATTAATAATTAATCCAAACAATGAAAAAACTAATTTATGTAATACACCTTACACTATTCCTCCTAAGCTCTATGTTGTTTGCTCAAGATAGAACACTTCAGGGTACTGTAACAGACACTAACGGTATGCCCCTACCGGGCGCCAGTATTGTGGTAAAAAATACTACCATAGGAGTAGTGACAGATTTTGATGGAAATTTTACAATCAACATTCCTGAAAACGAGAATGTGATTGAGGCAACTTTTATGGGGTTTAAATCGCAGGAGTTAAATGTTACCGGTAAGACTACCCTAACAATAGTTCTTGAAGAAGATGCTCAAGGTCTTGATGAAGTTGTAGTAACCGCTCTTGGAATTAAAAGAGAAACCAAAAAACTGTCTTACGCTGTACAAAAAGTTGATGGTAATGAACTTGCTGAAGCCAAAGAAACTAACGTTATCAACTCACTTTCGGGTAAAATGGCCGGAGTACGGGTTACTGGCGGTAACAGTGGTGTAGGTTCTAGTTCACAGATCATCATTCGTGGTGAAAATTCATTAAACCCCAGCCCTAATGCAAATTCACCGCTCTTTGTAGTTGACGGAATCCCTATCAACAACAACATCAACAATGCAGGTGGAGATGGTAATATGGGGGTTGATTTTGGTAACGGAGCAATGGATATCAACCCTGATGACGTTGCAGAAATGACCGTGCTTAAAGGTCCTAATGCAACTGCTCTGTATGGTTCTCGAGGTGCAAATGGTGTAGTGCTGATCACAACCAAATCAGGTAAAGGCACTAAAGGTATAGGTGTTTCTATCAATCACAATACTACTTTTGAAACCCTCTTAACCTTACCAAAATATCAAAATGAATACGGACAAGGATCTAACGGTCAGTTTGCATTTAACGATGGAGGTCAAAATCGTTCTGTAACTGGCGGGATTAATGATCATGTTGATGAAAGCTGGGGGCCTGCACTTAACGGGCAATTGATACCACAACACGACAGCCCTACCACTAGTGGGTTTAGAGCCGGTGATGTAAATCTTCGTCCGCGTAACGCAGACGGAACATTTGCTGATGACATTATCGCTACCCCATTTATTGCACATCCTGATAATATTAGAGATTTCTTTGAAACCGGATTTACAATGAGTAATAACGTTGCTCTAACGGGAGCCAATAAAGATGGAAACTTTAGAGTATCATTTACAGATTTAAGCAGTGAAAGCATTGTCCCCAACTCTAATTTCAAAAGACGTACCTATGCGATTAACGGGGCTTACAATTTAACAGACTGGTTAAAGGTGAGCGCTTCGATGAATTATATAAATTCTAACTCAGATAACCGTCCCAATAACTCTTACGGTACCGAAAACGTGATGTACTTATGGATTTGGTTTGGCCGTCATATTGATATGAATGGGCTAAGAGATTACTGGCAACCGGGACTTGAAAACTCTCAGCAGTTTAACTACAACTACAATTATCATGACAACCCGTTCTTTACAGTATATGAAAATACAAACTCCTTTAACCGAGATCGTGTCATTACCAATATGCGTGCAGATCTTCAACTAGCAGATGGGTTAGACTTGATGTTCCGTACAGGTTTAGATTATTCTAATGAGCTCGATATGCGTAAAAGAGCTTACTCTACACAGCGCTTTCCTAAAGGGCAATATCGGGAAGATTACACCTATGCTCAGGAGCAGAACACCGACTTCTTATTGTCTTATACTAAAACGCTTACTGAATATTTTGATTTAGGAGTTTCAGTGGGTGCCAATCACAGGGTGGCTAAAAATCGCTATCAGCGTATGAGTGCAAACTCGCTTTCAATTCCTGCCATCTATAATTTTGGTAATGCTGCAGAACCGCTTACAACGAGCGATTATGACAGTGAGTTCAGAGTTAATAGTGCGTACGCCTTTGGTAATATCGCTTACAAGAATTATTTATTTTTAGACTTAACCGCTCGTAATGACTGGTCCTCAACGCTTCCGGAAGATAACAACAGCTACTTCTATCCTTCGGCAGGTATTAGTGCTATTCTTTCTGATATGTTTGAAATGCCGGAAGCCATCAGTTTTGCTAAACTAAGAGCAGGGTATGCTGTGGTAGGTAATGATACCAACCCCTACAATCTGGCAGCAACTTATGGTTTTGGAGATACCTTTAATGGATTCTCAAGAGTGTATTCTCCATCAGAATTGAAAAATTCTGATTTGAAACCTGAAAAAACCAACTCGATAGAATTAGGTGCAGATGTTCGCTTCTTCGGTAATCGTCTGGGACTTGATATTGCGGTATATCAATCTACTACCAAAAATCAGATCATATCACTCCCGGTTTCTAATACCTCAGGATTCAGTTCTCGTGTAATTAATGCTGGTGAGGTACAAAACCGAGGGCTTGAAATCACTTTGAATGCCACTCCTCTACGCACAGATGATTTCCGCTGGAATTCTTCCGTTAATTTTACGATGAACCGCGGGAAGGTTGTAGACCTTACAGAAGGCTTAGATTTTTATACAATTAAAAACAATTACCTCACCGTGGGTGCTGCTATTGGGGAGCGCATTGGAGATCTGTATGGAACCGGCTTTCAGAAAGTAAACGATCCTGACAGCGAGTATAACGGGCAGTGGATTATAAACCCTGATTCTGGACTACCTATCGTTGACAACGAATTGAGAAAACTGGGTAATTACAGTCCGGATTTTATGGTTGGTTTTCAAAACAGCTTTCAATATAAAAACTTCAACTTCAGCTTTTTGTTTGATTGGAGACAAGGTGGTGAGTTTCATTCCCGAACCGTTGCCATTGGTGGTACAACCGGTATGTTAGATTTTACTGTTCCCGGTCGCGAAACGGGTATTGTTGCAGCAGGTGTCATTGCAAATGCTGATGGGTCCTATACCCAAAATACTCAGAATGTTTCAGCTTCTAATTACTACTCGCACGTATACAACAGAAGTAATGAAGAGAGTTCCATGTTTGACGCTACTTACGTAAAATTACGCGAAGTTAAACTGGGGTATAATCTACCTAAAAAATGGTTCGACACGGTTCCCTTCTCTTCAGCTACCATCTCACTAGTAGGAAGAAATCTGGCGCTATGGACTGAAAACGACCACGTAGATCCAGAATCTATTTCATTTTCCGGAGGCTCTATTGTTCCTGGTGTAGAAGATATGGCGCTGCCCAGCACCCGTAGTTTTGGTCTAAACGTTAATCTAGAATTTTAAGAAAACACACGATGAAAACAAGTAATATAGTTCAGATTCTTGTACTGGCCTGTCTCTTAGTTACAGGCTGTACCGATAATTTTGAAGAAATCAACTCCAATCCTAATGCTCCTGAAACGGTAAGCGCAAACCTGCTTACCGCTACAGTAACTTCAGAAATTACCCGAACACTCACCGAGGAAGGGTATAGCGATGGAAACTCCATCACGCAATTGATGGCTAAAAATAATTTTCCGGGTTTTGCACAATTTGATTGGAGTGATCAGGGAATGTGGAACTTTTTCTACGGAATTCTTCCGGAAATAGATGATATTCTTCAGATATCACGAAACGAAGAAACCCAGAATAGCACCTATGAAGGGATGGCACTTACCTTACGCGCACTTTGCTTTGCAAATCTTACCGATCTGTATGGAAACGTTCCGTATTCTGAAGCTCTAGCGGGAGATACAGAGGGTATTTTTACGCCAGTTTATGATTCTCAGGAAATGATTTATAATGGGGTTCTTCAGGATTTAGCAGATGCTGATGCTGCTTTGGCTGCAAATCAAAGTATTAGTGGTACAACAGGAGATGTTATTTATGATGGGGATCCGGCTCGATGGAGAAAATTAGCGAATGCTCTAAGATTGCGCTATCTCTTACGCATCTCCAAACAACGCGATGTCTCTCAGGAAATGCAAGCTATTACAAGCGCAGGAAACTACATCAATTCTAACGCAGATAACGCAACACTCACGTACAGCGGAACGTCTAATACAGACTCATGGCCACAAAGTACAGGCCGTATAGGCGGTTTTGATGAAAAGAGTTTATGCGATACTGCTTTAGAATACTTCAACACCTTTAACGATCCGAGATTAGATATCTGGTTTGACCGTAATAGTGAAGGCAAATGGGTAGGGATGCCTATTGGATTGAATCAGGATAACGCACGAGCTTTTGATGATGCAAACAGTCCCAGCCGTCTGGATGTAGATCTATTCTATTATTCCAGAACAGGTGCTCAAGCCTATATTATTAAAAATTCTGAGGTACAGTTTATTCTTGCCGAAGCTGCAGAGCGTGGTATCATTTCAGGTGATGCTGAAGCTTATTACAATGCAGGAGTACGGGCAAGTTTATCGTATTGGGGTGTTGACGATACAACTATAACAGCATATCTGGCTCAGCCGGCTGTTTCCTATAACGGATCTTTAGAGCTTTTATTAACCCAAAAAACCATCGCTCTTTGGAATGTAGATTATCAGGGATGGATGAATTATAGAAGAACCGGACTTCCAGCTTTACAACCGGGACCAGATACGCTTAACGGAGCACTCTATCCTGTACGCTTCTTGTACCCTTCATCTGAACAAACTCTGAATACTACTAACTATCAGAATGCAGTGAGCGCGATGGGTGGAGATAACATCAACGTCAAAGGATGGTGGGAAACCGGAACCCGTTATTAATTATTAAAATCTTAAATCAAGTTGGGTTGCTCATAAATCTGGGCAACCTCAACTTGTTTATGTGTACTATGAGACAATATTATTTTTATAAAAGCCTTAAACTAAGTTTGCTGTTAGCAACAGTATTTTTGGTTTCATGTACTCCCAACAAAAAAGCAGATCTGGGAATTAAACATATCATTGTTATAGGAGTCGATGGAATGAGTCCGGACGGAATTAACAACGCTCAGACCCCGGTTATTGACAGTATGGTAAAATACGGAGCATCTACTTTTGAAGCACGTGCAGTGCTTCCTTCAAGTTCTAGTTCTAACTGGGCCAGTATGATTATGGGTGCAGATACTGAGCAACATGGCATCACTTCTAACGGGTGGGAAGCTAACAACCACACCTTGCCGGCTGTAGTTTCAGCGCACGACAGTAGATTCCCTTCTATTTTCACTTTATTTCATGATCAAAAACCAGAAGCTCACGTAGGTACTATTTACGATTGGGATGGTTTTGGCAGATTGTATAATCCTGAAGATGTTGCTTTTGATATCAACGGAGGCCACGAAGATGGCACCACACAGGATGCGATTACTTACATCAAAGATCATAAACCCAACTTTACCTTTATTCATCTGGATCACGTTGACCATGCAGGGCATAGCGAAGGACACGGGACTGAATCCTATTACCAAGCCGTTGAAAAAGCAGACCATTTAATAGGATCTATTATAGCATCCACGAAAGAAGCTGGAATTTTTGATCAAACGGTATTCATCATATCAGCTGACCACGGTGGCTTAGGCAAAGGACACGGTGGTGAATCCCTGAATGAAGTCAACATTCCATTCATACTATATGGAGCCGGAGTAAAAAACGGATATACGATTGAAGAAACCGTATATCAGTACGATAATGCAGCCACTGTTGCCTTTGTCGCCGGTTTAGAAACTCCACAAGCATGGATAGGGAGACCTGTTAAAAGTGCTTTTGTAGGATATGAAAAACCGGTATTGCGCTATAAAAAACAGAAGCAACTCCTCGCTCCTGTTTTACTTCCTAAAAATGGACCGTATGCTCCTTCCGGTGGATTATTCACAACGTCTAATATTGAAGTTAAACTAAAAAACCTCAACACAACAGGAAGTATTTATTATACCCTGGATGGTTCTGATCCTTCTGAAAAAAATGGATTAGAATATACCGCTCCGTTTACAGTAGACCGTACCACACTGGTACGTGCCATAGTTACTAAAGCAGGGAAAGCTTCTAGCACAATTTCCGCAGGTAGTTATCGATTGATTTCCACCCAAAAGAAACCCGGTGTTTTATTCCGTATTTATCCCTTAGAAAATCTGACTTCCTTACCGGACTTTAGAAACCTCAAAGCATCACAAACCGGAAATAGTATGGAGTTTGAAAGCGGCATCCTTGACAGTCTGGACTCCGCAGCAAGTACCGCTATAGTTTTCAATTCTGTATTAAAAATAGATACAAGCGGCAGCTATACTTTTTATACCAACAGTGATGATGGCAGCAAACTTTATATTGATGAAAAACTAGTAGTTGACAATGATGGGGATCATGGCGTACAGGAGCGCAGCGGCACTATAAATCTAAAAACAGGTGCACATCCTATTAAAATTGAATATTTTAACGGTGGCGGGGGTTACTATCTGGATGCGCAATACAAAGGACCGGGTATTGGCAAACAAATTATTCCGGCAGGTAAATTGAATCTGAACTAGACGTGCACTATGGAGCATAAACTTTCTACAAATGAACTCCTTGTTGAAGGAGATATCAACCGGTCTGAAGGTCGAAAAAAATGGTTAGCAGAAGAAGTTGGTGCTACGACAAAAAAACTTTTAGAAAAAGACGCGCAGTACTTTTTACACCAGGCACTATCTACCCCTTGTATGGACGTACTGGCCGATGCTCAGGGTCCGTTTATCACCAACACTTCAGGTAAAAACTATTTTGATTTTCACGGAAATAATGTACACCAACTGGGTTTTTCACATCCTAAACTCATTGAAGCACTCAAAAATCAGTTAGACCAACTTACCTTTTCTACCCGAAGATACACCAACGAAACGGCTATTCATTTTGCCGAAAAACTAACAAGCCTTACTCCCGGTTTAGATAAAATACTGATGACGCCTAACGGAAGTTCTGCAATTGGGATCGCGCTTAAACTGTCTCGCGCAGTAACCGGCAAGTATAAAGTAGTGTCCTTCTGGGATTCGTTTCACGGCGCATCGCTCGATGTGGTGAGTGTTAGCGGTGAATCGGTTTTTAGAGAACACATGGGACCTTTGATGCCCGGTGTAGAACGTATTCCCCCTCCCATTACCTATCGTGGCATTTATGAGAATAACGAAGATAAAGCAATCGAATATCTGGAGTACATTTTGGCAAAAGACAATCAGATTGGAGCCTTTTTAGCAGAAACCGTGCGCAATACTGATGCTCAAATTCCGTCTAAAAAATTCTGGAAAGCAGCCCGAGCACTTTGTGATCAATACGGGGTTCTGCTGATTCTTGATGAGATCCCAATCGCATTAGGCCGAACCGGAAAACTATTTGCTTACGAACATTTTGACATTATACCAGACATTCTTTGTTTAGGTAAAGGACTTGGAGGTGGTATTATTCCTCAGGCAGCGATCGTTACTAAAAAGGAATACGACCGGTTTAACCACATTTCACTGGGGCATTATACCTTTGAAAAAAGTCCTGTGGGTGCAGCTGCAGCGCTAACAACATTGCAAATTATTGAAGAAGAACATCTGCTGGAGCACGTCGTTTACTTAGAAGGTATGATGCAGGCTACCCTGAATGATTTCCTGCATAAATACAACATCATTGGCGATATTAGAGGTCTTGGTTTACTCTGGGGTATAGAACTCGTAAAAGATCGCATAACTAAAGAAAAAGCTACCGCTGAAGCAGAAGCGATTATGTATGAATGTCTCAAAAACGGACTGAGTTTTAAAGTCTCTAAAGGCAATGTTTTACAACTCTGCCCGGCACTCACCATAAAAACCACGCAGCTTGCAGAAGCTCTGGCTATTTTAGAAAACGCACTACAAAAAATCTCAAAACCATAAAAACAATGAAACACATCATAGTTCTTAGCTTGTTTATTATCAGTTTTTGCATCCATACGCAGGCCCAACAAAATAGCTTTCTGGTACACCCTTATTTACAAGATGCAGAGCCCACATCAATACGTATAAAATGGGAAACCGAGTTTGAGGGAGAAAGCACTGTAGAATGGGGCTTGACAGCAAAATTGGGGAACAAAATTACAGGTACCTCCTGTAAAGTGAATTTTGGAGAATCGCGCTTACATGAAGTTCAGCTTACCGGTTTAGAGCGCTTCACCACCTATTTTTACCGAGTTAAAACCGGAAAACTTCGATCTGACATTCTTCAGTTTAAAACCCCTCCATTTTCTGGAGAAGCAGCCTCTTTTAACCTGATAGCTATGAGCGATATGCAAATAGACCGCAGTCAGCCAGATAAATTCAGTGAAGTCGTCAATGAAGGTATTCTCAACTATCTGGAGCAGCAATTTGACGGAAAAGTTCCAGACAATTTAGCTTTGGTAATGATTCCCGGAGATCTTGTGGCTCAAGGAAGTAATTATGAGCAATGGCAAACCGATTTCTTCAAACCTTCAGCAAAACTTTTCTCACAAGTTCCTGTATATCCCGTCCCCGGAAATCACGAACAAAACTCTCAATTTTTCTTCAAATACTTCAGCCTGCCCGAAAACGGAGACCCTGCTTATGCGGAGCACTGGTGGTACAAAGATTATGGTAACGTTCGTATTATTGGATTAGATTCTAATGAAGGATATCGCGATATGCGACAACAATATGAATGGCTTGAACGGGTATTGAAAGACACCGAAACTGAAGAAGACATTGATTTTGTTTTTGCTCAGCTCCATCATCCGTATAAGTCAGAATTATGGATTCCGGGGGAAGAGGAAACCACCGGAAAAGTGGTTAAGATGCTTGAAGCTTTTTCAGATAAAACCGGTAAACCCAGCGTTCATTTTTTTGGTCATACACACGGATATTCCCGCGGACAATCACGCGACCACAATCACTTGTGGGTAAATGTTGCTTCGGCAGGAGGTTCTATTGACAACTGGGGAGAATTTGAAGGTCGCGATTATGATGAATTTACCGTTACCCAAGATGAATATGGTTTTGTGATGGTAAATGTAGATCCCAATCCTGCAGATCCTAAGATCAGTCTCAAACGCATCAGCCGCGGTAATGTTCAACATCCAAAAAACAATGCGGTAACTGATAGTATCACCGTTTATAAACTGAATCAAAAGCCCGATGCACCTGTTGGGATTTCACCTAAAAAAGAAAATGTAGACATCACTGCTATCACGCTAAAAGCGTCTGCCTTTAGCGGAGGAAGAGTTTCGAGTAAACATACCGCTTCGCACTGGCAAGTGTCTACAACACCCGATTTTGAAAAATTGGTTAAAGACAGTTGGAAACAACATGAAAATTGGTATTACAAAGAAAACAGACAAAAGGGTGATGACCTTACAGATGAAGAGTTATCCCGCTTACAACCCGCAACCACCTACTACTGGCGGGTTCGGTATCGGGATCAATATCTGGGATGGAGCGAGTGGTCTGAAACCCTGACTTTTAAAACTAAATAAAGATTTCGATATGCATAGTAGAAAAGTAATAGTACTGCTCCTTCTGGCTGGCTTGAGTGTTTTTAAAATACAAGCTCAAAACAAAGAAGATCAAAAAGTCATTTTGATCACATTAGACGGCTTTCGCTGGCAAGAACTGTTTACCGGTGCCGATCCTAAACTCATTAGCAACCCTGAATATGTTCATGATACCACAGCTTTAAAGTCCAAATTCTGGCGGGAAACTAAAGCTGAACGCCGAGAAGCCTTGTTACCTTTTATTTGGAATAAGGTAGTCCATCACGGGGAAATTCACGGAAATAGAGAAGCTGGAAGCAAGGTTAACCTGACCAACACGATGTGGTTTTCTTATCCCGGATATAACGAGATCCTTACGGGTAAAGCAGATGATAAAAACATCAGGAGTAATGATAAGATCTATAACCCTAATGTAACCATCCTGGAAGAATTAAATAATACTTCAAAATACAAAGGCAAGGTTGCTGCCTTTACCAGTTGGGACGTTTTTCCATATATTATTAATGATAAACGCAGTAGTATTCCTGTAAATGCAGCTTTCGATCCGGCTAAAGATACGCCTTTATCAGACCGGGAAATCTTCCTTAATAAATTACAAAAAGAGATACCGAGTCCGTGGGGAAGTGTACGCCTGGATGCGTTTACTCACAATTATGCCTTGGAGTATATGCAAAAAAATCATCCAAGTCTGGTTTATATAGCCTACGGCGAAACAGACGATTTTGCACACGATGGTGAATATGATGCCTATTTGAATTCGGCACACACGACAGATGCAATGCTGAAAGAGGTTTGGGAATATGTTCAGACCGATGCATTCTATAAAGATCAAACTACCCTGATCATCACTACAGATCACGGGCGTGGAACGGAACCTCTAGAAACCTGGAAAAGTCACGGAAGCGATATCAAAGGTGCAGATCAGACCTGGCTCATAATTCTCGGAGCCGGTGCTGATCAAAAAGGAGCTATTCAAAACGAAGAACAGATCTATACTACCGAAGTTGTAAAACACATCAAGCAAAATTTAAATTAGTTTACAAATAAGAAATAAAATAAAACATTAAAGCTTTTTGTTTTAATATAAGTAAACTTTATAATAAATTTGTTACCGCTTGTTTGTTTATATTTTAAACTCCGGTCGGGGTTATTCTTAAACTTTTGACCGGATTATTAAAACCTACTATGCCCATCAAAAAACAAGATCTTGCATTTATTAGTCGTGCTTCTCTGGCTGCATTTGGTGCGTATTTCTGTATGTATGCATTTAGAAAACCTTTTGCAGTTGCAACTTTTGAACATCTAAGTGTTCTGGGAATCGATTATAAAATCCTGCTCATTATCGCTCAGGTTTTGGGTTATATGCTCTCCAAATTTATTGGGATCAAAGTAATTTCTGAATTAAAGTCAAAGCAACGCCTCACCTATTTGTTAGCTCTCATCGGTATTTCTGAAATTGCGCTCCTCCTTTTTGGTTTTGTTCCGCAGCCCTATAATATTTTATTCATGTTTCTCAATGGTCTGCCTTTGGGAATGATCTGGGGCATTGTGTTTTCCTACTTGGAAGGGCGAAAATTCACCGAAATACTAGGAGTCATTTTATGCACCAGTTTTATTGTTTCAAGCGGAGTGGTAAAATCTATTGGTTTATATGTTATGGTATCCTGGGAAGTTTCCCAGTTTTGGATGCCTGCAGTAACCGGAGCTTTATTTCTCATCCCTTTAGTGTTTTTTGCCAGGCTTTTAGAAACGATCTCCCCTCCTACACCTGAAGACGAGTCCTTACGCGTTGCCCGCGTCCCTATGGATAAAACAGCACGTAAAGAAGTGCTCAAGCAATTTGCATTGCCTCTTTTTATTCTGATCCTATTCTACGTTAGTTTGACTGCTTTTAGAGACCTCAGGGATAATTACGCCCGGGAGCTCTGGGATAGTCTGGGTTATGCCGGGGATATTGCGGTATACAGTACCTCTGAACTGGCTGTAGCGCTTCTCGTTTTGATTATTCTGGCCTCTGTCTATGCGATAAAAGATAACCTCAAAGCCTTGCTCACCTATCACGGTATATTACTAATCGGTACGTTTTCGGTAGGTATCGCAACATTTTTATTACAGTCTGAAATACTCGATCCGTTTTACTGGATGGTGATCTCCGGTTTTGGTTTGTACATCTGCTATGTCCCGTTTAACGCGTTGTTTTTTGACCGATTTATCGCTGCATTCCGCATCAAAGGCAATGCCGGTTTTTTAATTTATCTCGCAGATGCTTTCGGATATATGGGAAGTATGGGCGTTTTGCTTTATAAAAACTTCGGGATGGATGAAATATCCTGGTTACAATTTTTTATCAACGGCGCCTATCTCCTTTCCGCACTGGGAACATGTAGCGTCATCGTTTCTTATTTCTATTTAAAAAACAAACACCGCAACGCCAATCTCAACGTTCTAACTTATGAAAACTAAATACGATCTACTTATCGTAGGCGGAGGTGTTCTGGGTACCTTTCACGCTTATCACGCATTAAACAGAGGTTTACGCGTAGCAATTCTTGAACAAAGCGCAATGCCACAAGGCGCAACTACACGTAATTTTGGTCAGGTCGTACCTTCGGGTATGAATACTAAATGGCAAAATTATGGTCGGGAAAGTCTGCGTATCTATAAGGAAATTCAGGAGCTTTTTGATATTACGATTCGTCAAAATGGATCTGTATATCTAGCTTCTAATACCGAAGAATTGCAACTTATTGAAGAACTGGCGGTGATCAATAAAACGAATAACTATACTTCTAAGCTACTCACCAAAGCAGAATGTTTAAAAAAGTATCCCGGTTTACGAGCAGATTATGTCAAAGCAGGCTTGTTTTTTCCTGATGAAGTTACGGTAGAGCCGCGCACGATGATTCACCGCTTACAGCAATTTCTGGTGACTCAAAAAAAACTGGATTTATTTACAAATACGAAAGCCATACACATTGATCAAAGCACTGACGAAGTTGCGATCACCACTGCTACTGGAAATACTTTTAAAGCTGCTCACGCATTAATTTGTAACGGAAGTGATTTTAAAACACTTTACCCACAGCTTTTTGCAGCTAGTGACTTGCAGCTCTCTAAATTGCAAATGCTACAAACTAAACCTCAGCAAAATTATAAACTTCCCGGTTCTATTTTAACCGGCTTGTCTATCCGTCGTTACGAAGCCTTTTATGAATGTCCCTCATTTAAAGAAATAAAAGATAAAGAAGATGCAGCTAGTTTAGAGAAAAAATGGGGCGTGCATATTCTGTTTAAACAAGCTGCAGATGGTTCTGTTATTTTAGGGGATTCCCATGAATATGCTGATGCTGATCGTATGGAAGATTTAGGGTATGGCCTGAATATGGATATAGACAATTTTATGATCGCTGAAGCCCAAAAAATCATTGACCTGCCTACTTATGATATTCAGGATCGCTGGTATGGGATTTACTCGCAATGTAAGACACAAGATATTTTTTTAAAAACCTTAGGAGAGCGCATTCACATCGCCACCGGAATTGGAGGAAAAGGAATGACCGGAAGCGCAGGATTCTCAAAAGAACACCTTAATACAATACTTAATTAATACCGTATGAATACTATAAAATTGGTCGTTTTTGATATGGCGGGCACCACCGTAAATGAAAATAATATTGTGTACAAAACCGTACAGAAAGTCATTAACGACTTAGGTTATCAGGTAAGCCTTGATGCTGTTTTAGAGTTTGGTGCCGGGAAAGAAAAGCATCAGGCGATTACCGATGTTTTACAAAACTGCACCCATTCTACTGCTGTACAAGAAGAAGCAGCAACTGCTTTTGCAGCCTTCAAACCCGAATTAGAAGTCGCTTATGACACCCAATCAATTGGCACCTTTGAAGGCATGCTCGCTTTCTTTAAGAGACTAAAAGAGGATACTATTAAAGTGGTTCTCAATACCGGTTATGATTCTAAAACGGCAACAAAATTACTGGCAAAATTAGAGTGGCATGTAGGTGAGGAAATAGATATGCTCATCACAGCTGATGCTGTTGAAAATGGAAGACCGGCCCCTGATATGATACACAAAGCCATGCAGCAGTTTGGGATTACCGATCCTTCTCAGGTGCTCAAAGCAGGAGATTCTCAAATAGATATCATAGAAGGTAAAAATGCCAAGTGTGGCTTAACCATAGGTGTTTTAAGCGGAGCACAAACTAAAGAACAATTAGAAGCTGCAAAGCCAGATTACATTCTTAAGGTAATAACTGAGCTTGAAGGCATATTATTGAACTAATCTGCTTTTAAAATGTTGAAAGCACGCTTAGCTTTCAATATCTTTTAAATAAAAATAAAGAACAAGCATAGCAGTAGGGACCTCACGGCGGTTGATAGGTACATGTGGAATTCTCCCGTCGAAAAATATGGAGTCCCCTTCGTGCAAAGTCACTTCCTCATCACCAATGTTGTAAACACAACTTCCAGAGAGCATATACTTAAATTCATACGCATCGGTTTCTACTTTACTGCGTTCAGAGCCGGGTTGAATTTCAAGTAAAACCGCTTCAAAAGCTATTGAAGCAAGAGATTTGCCAAAAATAGATTTATACTGAAAACCTTTAGCATCATCTTCTTTTTCTAGTATGGAATGTTCTGCTTTGCGAGAAACAATAAATGAAGTTTTTCCGCTTTGCGGAAGACTATTAAAAAAAGCAGCCACTTCGATCTCTAAAGCATTGATGATATTTAACAATACCGGCAACGATGGTATTGTCCTTCCGTTTTCTATACGCGAAATGAGTCCGTTACTTACATCTGCTTGGGTTGCAACCGTACTAATGGTAAATCCTTTATCTTTTCTGATTTCTCGAATGCGCTTCCCGATTCCAATTATGTAGTCTTCCAAATCTTTAGTTTTTACTATTTGTAAATATCCAAAATGTTTTAGGATTCGGTTGACTTCCTGGCATTTTTTGATTCAATCTATATATCAATTTATTCTAAACAGCACATTGCCGCATTTTAAAAAAAGCCATACAGATCAGATAGCAGGTTAGTCATCCATTCCAACTACCTGCTTTAAGGTAGTCTCATTCAAATATACTTCTGGGCTATACTGAGGTGAAACTACTTTTATACCATATTCACCCACTGAAAATGTGGTAAAGTGTGGTTGGAGTGTGGTAGTACTAGGCTTTTTACTGCTCGTAGACTACCAGAAGTGATGGAGGAATACAGTACTAAAAAAGACGTAACTGAATTTGTACTAGAACAGCAGTCCAGGTTCTAAAGGGATAGGTCTCAAATTTGATGGTACGGTATTCCACAGAACAGAGTCTTATTAGTTCTCCATGCATATCATTGTAGACTTAATTTTAGAATTAACATCTGAATTAAAATTAATTGGAAAGGATTTAAACTTTAAAAAGTTTGAGGGAATTGCACACTTGGAAGAACAAATAAAAGGAATAGTCAATGAATAAAAACCAGTGCCTAACAATCCACTGAGATAAAATATAACGCTGCATCTGCTTTAAATTAGTAGACCTATCTATCCTTTACTAGAATCTGTAGTCACAGACACAAACTATTTCATTTAGTATTTTTAAGCCTATACTTTGGCTAGAACACATAATTCTCATCGTAGGGTAAACCTGATTTGGCTTGGATACACGAAATTCAAGAAGTTTAGTTACTTAAGGATCTCCTCAACATCAATTTCAACTACATATCTTCCCAATTCATATACAAGCTGAAAGGTAGTTTTGCACTCAAATTTTTTCTTGAGTTCCTTAAGCTTTTTTTCAATACTGCTTACGGAATCAGGCTTTTGGCCGAAGTGTCGTAAAACTTTTTTTACCTCTTGAATGTTAGCACCTTGAGCAAGAGCACTGATGATATAGGTTTCATATTCTGTAAGTGTGTTCATAATAATCTTCTTTATTAAACCCTGAATTCGAGCCTTATATCATAGAAGTGATACATGTCTAAATTAATTTATAACTACCTTATACTCAAAATTATTCTAAAATTATATTACTATCGTTATTTTCGTGGATATTCCTGTCAAAAAATCAAAACGACCCTTTTTTACAATATTGGTTTGAATAGTCAAAACAGATTGTTATTCTTTCTCTGACTTCACATGCAGCTGCCGCATATAAGCTTCGCTCAACTTTGATCAAATGAGCTGGCTTATATAAATTGAATAAGGATGAAATTTTCTAATCAAACTCTTATTCTCATTTCCTTGTATTTTATCAATGCACTGATCTGTAAAATGAAAGAAGATTTTCTATCTTTTTTAATTCTGATAGCAATAGAATACAACAATCTGCATTTGTTTTGTTTCGAAATAGGATTTGAATAAAGGCTATACTCAGAAGATTAGACCATAGAACTTAAATTTCTTCAAATCAGACTGGATTAAATATCTATTAATCGTAATATTGCAATAAACAAATACTAATGGGATTAACCAAGTCAGAAATATTTACCGCTCAACAAAACACAATAGCGACGTTTGCTAAAGTTTTGGGTCATCCTGCACGGGTTGCCATTCTAGAGCATTTGTATAAGATCAAGTCGTGTGTTTGTGGGGATCTTGTGGATGAGATAGGTCTCGCTCAACCCACCATTTCTCAGCATTTGAAAGAATTGAAACAAGTTGGTCTTATAAAAGGAACTATAGAAGGTACCCGTGTTTGCTATTGTATTGATGATGACAAATGGATCACTATGAAAGCAGTGATACATGAATTTCTCGATCAAGACTTAACTAAAAATCAAGAGTGCTGCTAAAAAATTTGCAGTGATTAATCGTAATATAACAATAAAACCTCGTGACTATGAAACTTGCAGAAGTAAAAAATCACCTCAATAATTTAAAAACAATTTCCTTTCAATTACCTGATGGCGAACGCGTACCGGGTCATTTTCACGTTACTGAAGTGGGTAAAGTATCCAAACACTTTATAGATTGTGGGGGTGTTATTCGGAAAGAAGAAGTGGTAAACTTTCAATTATGGAATGCTGATGATTACGATCACAGATTGCATCCTGAGAAACTGATCCAAATCATTAAACTTTCTGAAGACAAATTAAATATTGATGAAGAGCTAACGGTTGAAGTAGAATATCAAGGTCGCAGCATCGAGACATTCACGCTTGATTTTGACGGTTCTAACTTCTTACTGGTAAACAAACAAACCGATTGTTTAGCAAAAGATCAATGCGGTGTTCCTGCTGAAAAGCCTAAAGTAAAAATGGCTGACCTAACTACTACTACTTGCACTCCCGGTGGGGGCTGTTGTTAATCTTCAACTATAAAAAATGAGCACTACAACCCAAGTTTTTAAACAGCTTACAGCAACCATTAATCAACTAGATATTCAGAGCGTTTCTGATGACCGCAAGGCAGTTCTGCAACCTTTAGTAGATTTTATTCAAACTAAAGTAAATGCTCAGGACGAAATTCGCATCAACTTTATTTGCACGCACAACTCGAGACGCAGTCACCTCTCTCAAGTCTGGGCGCAAACTATTGCTCGTTTTTTAGCTATTAAAGACGTGACGTGCTACTCTGGGGGAACTGAAGCCACTGCCCTATTCCCAGTGATTGCACAGACACTTAAAGAAGCTGGTTTTCAGGTCAACCTTCTTTCTACAGGTGAGAATCCGGTACATAGTATAAAGTATGGTGAAAATGAACCTCCTATTATCGGGTTTTCAAAAAGAATAGATGATGCTTTTAATCCATCATCAGATTTTGCAGCGGTATTAACCTGTGATTCGGCTAATGAGGCTTGCCCGTTTGTTACCGGGGCAACAAAACGTATTCCTATAACTTTTGAAGATCCAAAAGCTTTTGACCATAGCCCATTACAAGGTGAAAAATATAAAGAACGCAGTCTTCAAATCGCAACCGAAATGCTATTTGTATTTTCACAGGTAACTCATTAAAAAATCTCTTTGCTTTCAGAATTAAAAAAACCGCACTCAGGCGGTTTTTTTAATTCATATACACTTTAAAATCATTGTAAAAAAGAGGCTAAACTCAACAACGACAACGTTTTCTAGATGCTTTATCGTTTTTAAAACACTTCATTTTTCGCAGAATTTCTCCACAAAACTGTGGAGAAATTCTACACTTTTTTTGTGGCATTGTACAAACTTATTTTTCGATGAAAACGCTAAACCCCTGTAACGCAAGCATCACAAGAAACCTTCCTTATTTAGGTTTAGTTATTGGTTAAGTATAAATGGAAACCTAAATAAAAAATGAAATGAAAAATATGTATACCACTCCGCGTAGCTTCAGTTTTTTTGCTTTGCTATTCGGCCTTGTAATTTTAACCTCTTGTAGAGAAGAAGAAGTTAAAGATGAAGGATTACCTCTACCCGTTGTTTCTTTAAAAGAAACCAGTGCTGCTAAGAATTTTGAATATGTAGGCTCTATTGAAGGCGTTGAATCTGTTGAGATTCGCCCACAGGTTGATGGTATTCTAGAAGAAATATATGTTGATGAAGGTGAGTTTGTAAAAAAAGGACAACCTTTATTTAAAGTGAATAGTCAACCGTATATGGAAGATTATAAAAATGCGGTAGCTAATGTAAATCTTGAAAAAGCAAAATTAGAAAAGGCTCAAAGTGATGTAGAGCGTTTACAACCACTTATTGATAATGAAGTGATCTCTGAAGTGCGCATGAAATCTGTAAAAGCAGATTATCAGGTTGCCTTATCTTCATTACAGCAAGCGCAGGCACAAGCTGCAAACATGCGTATCAATCTCGACTTTACAACCATTAAAGCTCCTGTAAATGGC
>Ga0207888_100136_pt1 | contig 47824 bp, 44 predicted proteins | sample LinPmetageLP43_FD_184055 | JGI IMG/M metagenome (GOLD analysis project Ga0207888, IMG submission 184055) | Marine viral communities from the Pacific Ocean - LP-43 (SPAdes) | ecosystem: Environmental > Aquatic > Marine > Oceanic | place: Pacific Ocean | collected 2010-08-27
AACTCGTCTGCTTCATGGTGGATCCTGGTCAGTGCGCAACGGGGTCATAATTATATCGAAAGACGACGGCAAGCTGAATTGATCAGCGTTTCCCTAATGTGGTCGCACTATGCAAATGAGCATAAGGGGATAATAATTTCAATTTGTTGTGATTCTTCAACTTTTGAGTATCATAATGGTTTCACAGAAAATTGTGGTGTTTCTAGGAAAGAGCCTGAGCGGGTGATGTATAGCAACCGCAGACCTGGCTACGAGATGCCAGATAATACAATTTATGAATATTTCGAGCATAATTTTTATGCTCACTTTGCTATGACAAAAGGCAATGATTGGATTTACGAAAAAGAATACAGATACCTCATTCGCTTAACTGAAGCTGATGCCGCTATTGTGAATGCTAATTCTACTGACTGGGCAACAAGTCAGACTAAAGATGTTCTTATAACTCCCCTTGGTGGCTTAACATATCAAGTAGAAGCTTCGACCCCATCCAAGCGAGATTTGCTGCCTTGGTTTTTAGCCTTAGCACAAGGAAGAAAAGAAATATTAGATGTGAAGTTTTTTAAAAGACTTACACATAATGCTCTGACTGGAGTGTACTTCGGGTGCAGAGTAACTGACGATGAGATTGCTCAAGTTAAAGCCAAAATTGATAACAGTCATAACTTGGGAAGCTCTATCACCCTTTATAGAAGCATTGAGAACCAAGACCGATTTGAAATTAATTTTGAAAGGTTAAAGTGATCGCCAAAGGGAAATTGGGGTTAGGGAAATTGGGGTCAGATGAAAATTAATCGCGCAAAAATTTTCATCTGACCTTTATTTTCCACTCGTTTTACTCACTGCAGATCAAACTGATTGCTTCCCGCTTCCCGCTTCCCGCTTCCCGCTTCCCGCTTCCCGCTTCCCGCTTGACGCGCCAGCGTCCGTCAGCTTACCTTTACGTTAACGTAAAGAAGTCACCAAAGACGACCGATGACCCAGACCTACAGCATTTCTGACCTCGCCCGCGAGCTGGATATCACTACGCGGGCGATTCGTTTTTATGAGGAGCAGGACATGCTCTGCCCTGAGCGGCGGGGGCTGGAGCGGGTTTATAGCGCGCGGGACAAGGTGACCCTGAAGCTGATTTTGCGTGGTAAGCGCATTGGCTTTTCGCTGGCGGAGTGCAAGGAGTTGATCGAGCTGTACGACCCCGGTCACGGCAACCGCAAGCAGCTGGAAACCTTTATGGAGAAGATTGCCCAGCGCCGTGCGCAGCTGGCGCAGCAGTTGCTCGATATTGAACAGATGCAGATTGAACTGGATACCGCCGAGGAGCGGTGCCGCACAGCCTTGGCGCAGACACAATGATGAAGATAGAAACGACGGAGCCATCGGCTTATCCAGCGCTGCTGGAGATATGGGAAGCCTCGGTTCGCGCGACCCATGACTTTCTGGCCGAGGACGATTTGCTGGAGCTTAAGCCCCTGATTCTTGGGCAGTATTTTGATGCGGTTGACCTGCGTGTGGCGAAAAGCCGTACCGGTGAACTTCTCGGGTTCTGTGGCGTGAGCGAAGGCAATATCGAGATGCTGTTTATTGCACCGCAGGCGCGCGGCACCGGCGTCGGTGCCTTTTTGGCGGCACACGCGATAAACAGCCAAGGCGCGACTAAAGTGGATGTTAACGAACAGAATCAGCAGGCGTTGGGCTTTTATCAGCACCTGGGCTTGTCGGTGGTGGGTCGCTCGCCGCTGGATGGTCAGGGTAAGCCCTACCCGCTACTGCACATGGCGCTGGGCTGATGTAAGTACGATCAACGCTACACCGCACTCACAATAATAAAAGCAGGTGGACTCATGCATTATCCGTCGCTCAACTTCGGTCTTGGCGAGACCATCGAGATGCTCCGTGATCAGACGCGCAATCTGGTCAATGCCGAGCTAGCGCCGCGTGCGGCGGAGATCGACCGCGAGAACCAGTTCCCGCAGGACATGTGGCGGCGCTTTGGCGATATGGGCCTGTTGGGTATTACCGTGCCGGAGGAGTACGGCGGGTCCGGGTTGGGCTATCTGGCGCATGTGATTGCCATGGAAGAAATCAGCCGGGGTTCGGCTTCGGTGGGGTTGTCTTACGGGGCGCACTCCAATCTCTGTGTGAATCAGATCAACCGCAATGGTACGCCGGAGCAGAAGGCCCAATACCTGCCCAGGCTGATCAGCGGCGAGCACGTTGGCGCGCTGGCGATGAGCGAGCCGAATGCCGGGTCGGATGTGGTCAGCATGAAGCTGCGCGCCGATAAGCACGGCGACCATTACGTGCTCAACGGCAGCAAGATGTGGATCACCAACGGGCCGGACGCCAACGTCTATGTGATTTACGCCAAGACCGAGCCAGACAAAGGCGCGCACGGCATGACGGCTTTTATCGTCGAGCGCGATTCTCCGGGTTTCTCGCGTAGCCCCAAACTCGACAAGCTGGGCATGCGCGGTTCCAACACCTGCGAGCTGGTGTTCGATAACGTCGAAGTACCGGCTGAGAATATTCTCGGTGCGCTGAATGGCGGCGTTAAGGTGCTGATGAGCGGCTTGGATTACGAGCGAGTGGTGCTCTCTGGCGGCCCGACCGGGATCATGCAGAGCTGCATGGACGTGGTGGTGCCCTACATCCACGACCGCCAGCAGTTTGGCCAGAGCATTGGCGAGTTTCAGCTGATCCAGGGCAAGGTGGCGGATATGTATACCCAGCTGAACGCGAGTCGCGCCTATCTGTACGCCGTGGCGCAGGCCTGCGACCGGGGCGAAACCACCCGCAAGGACGCCGCCGGGGTGATTCTCTACACCGCCGAAGCCGCTACCCGCATGGCGCTCGACGCCATCCAGATTCTCGGCGGCAATGGCTACATCAACGACTACCCCACCGGCCGCCTGCTGCGCGACGCCAAGCTCTACGAGATCGGTGCCGGCACCAGTGAGATTCGGCGCATGCTGATTGGGCGGGAGTTGTTTAATGAGACGCGGTGACCCAGCCGCAAGCTATAAGCTGCAAGCGGCAAGCAGCACTGAGATGCCTTGGGGTTGGGTGCACCTAGTTAACGTGGGTGGCGAGGTCCTGTCTGGCAAAAATGGTGGAGCGGCTAGGGTTGGCTTGCAGCTTGCGGCTTGTGGCTTGCAGCTGGCCGGGGAGCAAAAGCGATGAGCGTCCTGCAAACCCAAATCACCCCCAGCTCACCGGAATACGCGGCTAACGCAACGGCCATGCGCTCCCTGGTCTGCGAGCTGCAAAGCCTGCTGGCAGGCATTGCAAAAGGCGGTGGTGAGGTTGCGCAGGCGCGGCACTTGGCGCGGGGTAAGCTATTGCCGCGTGACCGGGTGGATGCCCTGCTGGATGCCGGTTCACCCTTTCTGGAGATTGGTCAGCTGGCGGCGCATGAGGTGTATGGCGAGTCGGTGCCAGCGGCGGGGGTGATTGCCGGGATCGGGCGGGTCGAGGGGGTGGAGTGCATGATTGTCGCCAACGATGCGACCGTGAAAGGCGGCTCTTACTATCCACTCAGCGTGAAGAAGCACCTGCGCGCGCAGACCATCGCGCAGCAGAACCGCCTGCCCTGTATTTATCTGGTGGATTCCGGCGGTGCCAACCTGCCCCGACAGGATGAGGTATTCCCGGATCGCGAGCACTTTGGCCGCATCTTTTTCAATCAGGCCAACATGAGCGCGCAGGGCATTGCGCAGATCGCCGTGGTGATGGGCTCCTGTACCGCCGGTGGCGCCTATATGCCAGCCATGGCGGATGAAGCCATCATGGTGCGCGAGCAGGCGACCATTTTTCTCGCCGGGCCGCCGTTGGTGAAGGCCGCGACCGGTGAGGTGGTCAGTGCCGAAGCCTTGGGCGGTGCCGATGTGCATTGCCGTACGTCCGGCGTGGCGGACCATTACGCCGAGAACGACGAGCACGCCCTGGCCCTCGCCCGCCGTTGCATCAGCAATCTGAACTGGCGTAAGCAGGGTGAGCTGAATGCCCGCGCGCCCATCGCCCCGCGTTACCCGGCAGAGGAGCTGTACGGCATTATTCCTGCCGATGCCAAGCAACCCTTCGATGTGCGCGAGGTGATCGCCCGGCTGGTGGATGACAGCGCCTTTGATGAATTCAAGGCGCTCTATGGCACCACCCTGGTGTGTGGCTTCGCGCATTTGCACGGCTACCCGGTGGCAATTCTGGCCAACAACGGCATCCTCTTTGCCGAGTCGGCGCAGAAGGGCGCGCACTTTATCGAGCTGGCTTGCCAGCGCGGTATTCCGCTGCTGTTTCTGCAGAACATCACCGGCTTTATGGTCGGCAAAAAGTACGAGGAAGGCGGCATCGCCAAGCACGGCGCCAAGCTGGTCACTGCCGTGGCCTGCGCGCGCGTGCCCAAGTTCACCGTAATTATCGGCGGCAGCTTTGGTGCGGGTAACTACGGCATGTGTGGCCGCGCTTACGACCCGCGCTTTCTGTGGATGTGGCCCAACGCGCGCATCTCGGTAATGGGCGCCGAGCAGGCCGCCGGGGTGCTGGTGCAGGTCAAGCAGGAACAGGCCGAACGCAGCGGCGATACCTTCAGCACCGAGCAGGCCAACGCCCTGCGTCAGCCGATCCTCGACCAATACGAACAACAGGGCCACCCCTACTACTCCAGCGCCCGCCTCTGGGACGACGGTGTGATCGACCCGGCGCAGACGAGGGATGTGCTGGGGTTGGCGATATCGGCGGCGTTGGGAGCGCCTGTTGAAGCTACACGCTTTGGCGTATTTCGGATGTGACGAGCGCACATCAGCTGCAAGCCGCAAGCTTCAAGCGGCAAGCTGATCGAGCCGACTTCTGGTTTTTGCGCTTTAGATAACCCTGCGTTGGCGGGGAGTAGGAAACGAGAATTTGGGCTGCACGGACAGCTTGAAGCTTGCGGGGGGGCTGCCATCCGCCTTGTAGCTTGCAGCTGCGCGAGCAAGCCACCAATCGAGAAGAACAAGATGAGCGATTACCAAACCATAGAACTCGAATTCACCGACAACGGCATAGCGACCCTTTGGCTCGCGCGCGCCGACAAGAACAACGCCTTCAACGCCCTGATGATCAGCGAGTTGTTGCAGGCGCTGGATGAGGTGGCGGCGGATGAGACGGTGCGTTTTATGCTGCTGCGTGGGCGGGGTAATCACTTTTCTGCCGGGGCGGATCTGGAGTGGATGCGTGACTGTGCGGCGCTGGATTACAACGCCAACCTGAATGACGCCCGCGAGTTGGCGCAGTTGATGGCCAGTCTGGCGCAGCTCAAGGTGCCGACGCTGGCGGTGGTGCAGGGTGCGGCCTTTGGTGGCGCGTTGGGGTTGATCAGTTGCTGCGATATGGCGATTGGCGCGGAGGAGGCCACCTTCTGTCTGTCCGAGGTGCGCATTGGGTTGCTGCCCGCAGTGATCAGCCCTTACCTGGTGCAGGCGATGGGCGCGCGTGCGGCGCGGCGTTTTGCGCTGACGGCAGAACGTTTTCATGGTGAGCGCGCGCGCGAGGTGGGGCTGTTGGCCGAGTGTTATCCGGCGGCGGAACTGGAGGATGAGTTGCTGCAGTGGCTGGATCGCCTGCTGCAAAACAGCCCGCAGGCCATGCGCGCGACCAAGGCGCTGCTGCAAGAGGTAAAGCAGGGTGAGATGAGCACTTCACTGCGGCGTTACACCGAGGCCGCCATCGCGCGTATTCGCGTCAGCCCCGAGGGGCAGGAAGGGCTCAACGCCTTTTTGCAGAAACGCGACCCCGCCTGGCTGCCGCCCAAGCCTTGAGTCCCGACCAACACCACCATGGATAATCCGATGATCGACACCCTGCTGATTGCCAATCGCGGCGAAATCGCCTGCCGCATCATGCGTACCGCCCGCGAGCTGGGCCTGCGCACGGTGGCGGTGCATAGCGATACCGACCGTCACGCGCGGCATGTGCGCGAAGCCGACGCGGCGGTGAACCTGGGTGGCGCCAAGCCAGCAGACAGCTATCTGCGGATCGAGGCGCTGATCGCCGCTGCGCAGCACAGCGGCGCGCAGGCGGTGCATCCCGGTTACGGGTTCCTCTCGGAGAATGCCGAGTTTGCCCGCGCCTGTGAGCAGGCCGGTTTACTCTTCGTCGGTCCGCCGGCCAGTGCCATTGATGCCATGGGCAGCAAGTCGGCGGCCAAGGCGCTGATGCAGCAGGCCGGTGTGCCGCTGGTGCCGGGCTATCACGATGACGATCAGCAGCTCGACACCTTCGCCCGTGCCGCCGAAGCTGCCGGCTATCCGGTGCTGCTCAAAGCCAGCGCCGGTGGCGGGGGTAAGGGCATGAAGGTGGTCGAGGCTCCCGCCGAGCTGGCCGATGCTTTGGCCTCGGCGCAGCGCGAAGCCAAAGCGTCCTTCGGTGATGCACGCATGCTGCTGGAAAAGTACGTGCTGCAGCCGCGTCACGTGGAGATTCAGGTATTTGCCGACAGCCAGGGCAACGCGGTCTATCTGCACGAACGCGACTGCTCGATCCAGCGGCGGCACCAGAAGGTGGTGGAAGAAGCGCCCGCGCCCGGCCTGTCGGCCGAGCTGCGCCAGCGTATGGGAGAGGCAGCGGTCAAGGCGGTGAAGGCCATCGGTTATGTGGGGGCGGGCACGGTAGAGTTTCTGCTTGATGCGCGTGGCGACTTCTTCTTCATGGAGATGAACACCCGGCTGCAGGTCGAGCACCCGGTCACCGAGGCGATCACCGGGCAGGATCTGGTCGCCTGGCAGTTGCGTGTGGCCGCCGGCCAACCGCTGCCGCTGACCCAGGCGCAGATTCCGCTGCATGGCCACGCCATCGAGGTGCGGCTGTACGCCGAAGATCCGGAGCAAGACTTTCTGCCAGCCAGCGGTACGCTGACCCTGTATCGCGAACCGGCTGCCGGGCCAGGGCGTCGGGTGGATAGCGGCGTGAGCGAGGACGACAGCGTCTCGCCCTTCTACGATCCCATGCTGGCCAAGCTGATAGCCTGGGGCGAGGACCGCGAAACCGCGCGTTTGCGCCTGCTGGCGATGCTGGATGAACAATTGATCGGTGGGCTGCGCAGCAACCTGCCCTTTCTCAAGCGCGTACTGGCGCACCCGGCCTTTGCCGCTGCCGAGCTGGATACCGGCTTTATCGCCCGCCATGCCGACATCTTGCTGCCGCCACCCGCCGAGTTGCCCGCCGCGTTTTGGGCGTTGGCCGCGCGGGCCTGGCTGCTGACCGAGCCGACGACGGCGCGCAGCGATGATCCGCATTCGCCGTGGGCGGCCAACAACGGCTTGCGCCTCGGCGTGCGCAGCGCCCAGACGCTGCATCTGCGTTGCGAGCAAGAGACCCGGCGCGCGCTGCCGGTGGACGATGCGCTGCTGCAGGGCGATCAGCTGCTGTGGCAAGGCCAGCGCTACCCGCTGCAGCGCCGTGGTGAACGGCTGTTTCTCGGTTGGGGCGGACAGTTGCGTGAGCTTACCCGCGTTGATCCGATCAGCGCCGCGCAGCAGGCGCAGGCGCCGCAAGGTGGCCTGACGGCACCGATGAACGGCAGTATCGTGCGAGTTGCTGTGCGTGTGGGTGAGCAGGTTGAGGCTGGCACCTTGCTGGTTGTGCTCGAGGCGATGAAAATGGAGCACAGTATTCGTGCCCCGTACGCGGGCGAAGTTATAGCGTTGGGCTGTGCCGAAGGTGATCTGGTTGAAGAAGGCCGGATGCTGATTGAATTGCAGGCGCCGCCAGAGCCCAAGCGAGAGGAGATTATTGAATGACCATGCCACAACAGGTTCGCCTGGTTGAAGTGGGCCCGCGCGATGGCCTGCAGAACGAGCAACAGCCGATCAGTGTGGCCGACAAGGTGCGCCTGGTGGATGATCTGAGCGCTGCCGGATTGAGCTATATCGAGGTCGGCAGTTTTGTCTCGCCCAAGTGGGTGCCGCAGATGGCCGGTTCGGCCGAGGTATTTGCCGCTATTGCGCAGCGCCCCGGCGTGACCTACGCCGCGCTGGCGCCCAACCTCAAGGGCTTTGAGGCCGCGCTGGCCGCTGGGGTGAAAGAGGTCGCGGTCTTTGCCGCCGCCTCGGAGGCCTTCTCACAGAAAAACATCAACTGCTCGATTGCCGAGAGTCTACAGCGCTTTGCGCCGCTGATGGCGTCAGCCAAGGAGCACGGCGTGCGGGTGCGCGGTTACATTTCCTGCGTGCTGGGCTGCCCCATTGATGGCGCAGTAGCGCCCGAGCAAGTCGCGGCCATCGCCCGTGAGCTGCTCGATAGCGGCTGCTACGAAGTCTCGCTGGGTGACACCATAGGTGTCGGCACCGCCGGTGAAACCCGGCGGCTGATCGAGGTGGTTGGCCGTGATATCGACCGGCAACTGCTGGCCGGACACTTTCACGATACCTACGGTCAGGCGCTGGCCAACATCCACGCCAGCTTGCTGGAAGGCGTGGGGGTATTCGATAGTTCGGTCGCGGGTCTCGGCGGTTGCCCCTACGCCAAAGGCGCTACCGGCAATGTGGCGACTGAAGACGTACTTTATTTGCTTAACGGCCTGGGTATCCACACCGGCGTCGATATGGCGGCACTGGTGCAGGCCGGTCAGCATATCTGCAACGTGCTCGATAAGGATAACGGCTCGCGGGTGGCGCGCGCGCTGCTGGCGCGGGAGCAGGCATGAGCACGCCGCTGTGGTCGCCGTCAGCTGAGCGGGTTGCGGCCACGCAGATGGATGCCTTCCGCTGTCTGGTCAATCAGCGCCACGGGCTGGCATTGGCCGATTACGCGGCGCTGCACCAGTGGAGCATTGATGAGTCGGCGGCGTTTTGGTCCTTGCTGGCCGAGTTCTTTGCGGTCGATTTCAGTCAGCCGCCGCAGCAGGTGCTGCGTAACTCGCAGGCCATGCCCGGTGCGGAGTGGTTTGTCGGCGCCGAGCTGAATTTCGCCGCGCATCTGCTGCGCCGACGTGACCAGCACACGGCCCTGGTGGCCATCAGCGAAGACGGGCAGCGCGAGCAATTGAGCTACGCCGAGCTGGCCGCGCGCGTAGCTGGCCTGCAACGGCATCTGCTGGCGCTGGGCGTGGCACCCGGTGATCGTATCGCCGCGCTGATGCCCAATACCTGGCAGACAGTGGTGGGCATGCTCGCCGCCGCCAGCCTTGGCGCTATCTGGTCCTCCTGCTCGCCGGACTTTGGCACCCAGGGCGTGGTCGACCGTTTCGGCCAGATCAAACCACGGGTACTGATCGCCTGCAGTGGTTACCGCTACGCTGGCAAGACGCTGGATATGAGCAGTAAGTTGCGCGAGATACTGCCGCAGCTCGCAGGCTTGCAGCAGTTGATTCTGGTGCCTTACGGCGGCGTGCCCGCTGACGCTACGGACTTTGAATCCGTGGTGCCCAGTGTCACCTGGGGCCGCGCCTGTGCGCCCGGTGGTGAGCCGGTTTTCGCCGCCCTACCCTTCGATCATCCGCTCTACATACTCTATTCCAGCGGTACCACCGGCGTGCCCAAATGTATTGTCCACGGTGCTGGCGGTACGCTGCTGCAGCACCTGAAGGAACATGGCCTGCATACCGATCTGCACAGTGATGATGTGCTCTTTTACTTCACCACCTGCGGCTGGATGATGTGGAACTGGCTAGTCTCCGGGCTGGCGCTGGGCGCTACCCTGGTGCTGTACGATGGCTCACCGTTTCATCCCGCGCCTGAGCGCTTGATCGATCTGATCGACGCCGAGGGCATCAGCATTTTTGGCACCAGCGCCAAGTACCTGGCCGCACTGGAGAAGGCTGGGATCGAACCCCGGCGCACGCACCAACTGAGCCGCCTGAAAGCGGTGTTGTCCACTGGCTCGCCGCTGGCGCACGAAGGCTTTGATTACGTGTATCGCTGCTTCAAGACCGATCTGTGCCTGTCGTCGATCTCGGGTGGCACCGACATTGTCTCCTGCTTTGCTCTGGGTAATCCGACCCTGCCGGTCTGGCGTGGCGAGTTGCAGAGCAAAGGGCTGGGCATGGCGGTTGAGGTGTGGGGTGACGAGGGGCAGCGGGTGAGTATGGGTAAGGGTGAGCTGGTCTGCACCCGCCCCTTTCCATCCATGCCGCTGGGATTCTGGCAGGACGAAGACGGCAGTCGTTTTCGCGCGGCCTATTTCGAGCGCTTTGCTGGCGTCTGGGCGCACGGTGATTACGCGGAAGAAACCGCCCACGGTGGCCTGATCATTCATGGTCGCTCTGATGCGGTGCTCAATCCCGGCGGTGTGCGTATTGGCACGGCGGAAATCTATCGGCAGGTAGAAAAGGTCGAGGTGGTGCTGGAATCCTTGGCCATTGGGCAACAATGGCAGGATGACGTGCGCGTGGTGCTCTTTGTGCGCCTGCGCGATGGCGTATCGCTGGATGAGGCACTGGCCAGCGAGATACGTAAGGTGATCCGCAGCAATGCCACGCCGCGTCATGTACCGGCAAAGATCATCGCGGTGGCGGATATTCCACGCACCCTGAGCGGCAAAATAGTCGAGCTGGCCGTGCGCAACGTAGTGCACGGCCAGCCGGTGAAGAATACCGACGCGCTGGCCAATCCCGAGGCGCTGGCGCTGTTTCGGGATTTACCGGCGCTGGCTGATTAGGCAGGCAAGGCGTCGCCTACCAGTGGCTTAGTCCCACTCGGGGGCAAAGTCGGGATTGGCAATCCGCTCACTGGCGTCCAGCTCGCGGATGAACTTCAGGTCATCGGCGGTGAGCTGCACGCGGTCGGCCTCCAGATTGCTCTCCAGGTGCAGGCGCTTGGTGGAAGACGGAATTACCGCGATACCCTGCAACATCAGCCAGGCCATGACCACCTGCGGTGGCGTGGCGCCGTGTTCTTCAGCGATGCGATCCAGAGTTTTGTCCTTCATCACCTTGCCCACGGCGAGCGGCATATAGGCGGTCAGATGCAGGTCCTGCTCGCGGGCGAACTCGACCATCTTGCGATTTTGCAGGAACGGATGAATCTCCACCTGGTTGGTGGCGATGTTATCCGGCCCCACCAGTTCGAAGGCTTCGTTCAGATTGTCGATAGTGAAGTTGGACACCCCGGTCAGGCGCGTCATGCCTTGCTCGCGCGCCTTCATCAGTTCGCCCAGATATTCCTGCATGGGCACCTCACCCTTGGGCGACGGCCAGTGGATCAGGGTCAGATCGACTTGATCGAGCTGCAGCTTGTCGAGGCTTTCACGCAGGCTGGGTATCAACTTGTCCTCGGTGAAGTTATCGGTCCAGATCTTGGTGGTGACAAACAGCTCGTCGCGCGCGACGCCGCTGTCGGCAATGGCGCGTCCTACGTCCTGCTCGTTGCCATAAATCTGTGCGGTGTCGATGTGCCGGTAACCCAGCTCCAGTGCGGTGCTTACAGCCTGGTAGGCGTCATCACCCTTGAGGCGGAAAGTACCCACGCCAATGGGTGGCATGCTGAGGTTGGAAGTCGTGCTCATAATGCGGCCCTCTCGATGGTATTGCTTGTATCTGCGGTGCGCTTGCGGTCCAGGCGCTGACTGAGCAAAGTCAGTGCAGCGGCGACCATTGCGGGCAGCGCGCCAATGCAAGTGGTATGCAAGAGACCGGCGTTGGCGGCAATAATTCCGCCGAGTCACATCCGGGGCTAAATCACCCCGCGATGGAATTTATCAGTAGGCAAGCGAGTCATTAAACAGTGGATAGCAATTCTGGGAACCTCTGGCGGCTGATCTCAGCCAAGGATAGACGATGACTTTTTTTATATTTCTACTTGCCTGCGGCGCTGCAGCCACCACGGGTATCATCTTCAAACCGGGCCAATGGTACGAAAACCTCATCAAGCCTGGATTTACACCGCCCAATTGGCTTTTTCCCGTTGCCTGGACGCTTATTTATATCCTGCTGGCCTGGGTTGGTTACCGACTGGCGACGATACCGGGTAGCCAAGTAGTACTGGCGTTGTGGGCTGCGCAAATTGCACTTAACGCGCTCTGGACGCCGGTGTTTTTCGGCGCACATCGTGTGTTTACCGCTATGGTCATCATTGCCCTGCTCTGGCTGGTCGTCGCGGTGATGGTATTGCTGGCGTTCAAGCTCGACTTTATTAGCGGCCTGCTCTTGCTGCCTTACCTGGCTTGGCTTTGTGTCGCGGCGGCGCTCAACTTCTTCATCTTGCGCAAGAATCGTTGGTGATGAATGTCGAACCAGCTTGCAAGGCACTATGAGCCGCTAGCCAGCGGTAGCCTGAGCAGGTAGAGGCATTTAATGGAAAGTGGGCCTGGTTGCCGCGCTTCATTTTACGCGGGTGATCGGGCGCTGTTATTGGATAACATCTGTATGCTGGCTGACCAGTTGCACAGATCAGCAGAGGTTGAATTTCAAGCCTTGCCGTCATCATACTCAAACGCGGTGCGCGCGCCGAGAATCTGCGCTTGTGTGATGTCGGCTTGCCGCTCGTCTGTGACATCGGTTGCCGCTGTCCGATTAACGCCGTACACCACCGCCCCGCTGAGCCCGCCATTGCATCAGGAGAACCCCCATGCGTCTTGAACAACTGCTCGGTACCCAACTACCCATTATTCAGGCGCCCATGGCTGGCGTGCAGAACAGCGCTTTGACGCTAGCGGTCTGTGGTGCCGGTGGGCTCGGTTCGCTGCCCTGCGCGATGCTCGGTGCGGAGGCGTTGCAGCACGAGTTGCGGCTGCTAAGCGAGCAGGCGCAGGGCCCGTGGAATCTTAATTTCTTTGCCCACAGCACGCGGCCGGAAGACGCGGTGCGCACGCAACGCTGGCGCACGGCACTGGCGCCCTATTACACCGAGTTGGGGCTGGACATCAACGCGATCAAGGCGGGCGCGGGGCGCAGACCCTTTGACCGCGATACGCTGGAGCTGATTGAGCCTTTTCGTCCGCCGGTGGTGAGCTTTCACTTTGGCCTGCCGGACGCGGACGTGGTGGACCGGATCAAGGGCTGGGGCGGCAAGGTGCTGTCGACTGCCACCACGCTGGCGGAGGGCAAGTGGTTACAGGCGCAGGGCGCTGATGCGGTGATTGCGCAGGGGCTGGAAGCGGGCGGTCATCGTGGGCACTTTCTGTCCACTGACCTGAGCTTGCAGATGGGTACTTTTGCGCTCTTGCCGCAAATGGTGGCGGCGCTGGATATTCCGGTGATCGCCGCTGGCGGGATTGCCGATGCCAGCGGCGTGGCGGCGGCCATGGCACTGGGCGCAGCTGGTGTGCAGGTCGGTACGGCTTATCTGCTTTGTCCGGAAGCGACCACTACGGACCTGCATCGCACCGCGCTGAAGAGCAAGCGTGCGCAGCACACGGCGCTGACCAACGTCTTTTCTGGCGGCGCAGCGCGCGGCATCGTTAACCGCATCATGCACGAGTTGGGTCCCATGAGTGAGCTGGCTCCGCCCTTTCCACTGGCTGGCAGTGCCTGTGCACCGCTGCGCAGCGCCGCAGAAAAAGCCGGTAGCAGCGATTTTTCACCGCTCTGGTCAGGTCAGAATAACAGCGGGTGCAAGGAGATACCTGCGGAGGATTTGACCCGCGAGTTGGCGGGAAAAGTGCCGACAGTAGTTTAATAAGAGGGGGGCGGCGGCTTAATCGCTCCGCCCTGCCGGATCATATCCCGCAGGCGGCTTATCCAGGTGGGGGCAGTTGTCGCATAGCGCTTTGTCGGGCAACAGGTAGCGAATGCAGCAATGCTTGCGCTGTCGATGCAGGGTGCTTTGCCCTGCTCGCGGCACGTAACGCACCATGTCGTAGAGCGGGTTACGGGTGCCGTCGGGCCGCTGGCGCTCGCTGAGCAATTGCCTGGCCTGGGCAACCGGCTCGGGAGCAAGCCCCAAGGTATCTATTTCACCCAGAATCCATTCGTAGTAGTGGCCTACGCTGCTCCAGAATACCTTGGGTGCGACTTTGTAGCGGGCTGCCAGCTCGCGGATCAACACATCCAGATGGCCAGCGAACAGCGTGTCGAAACGCGCAAAACCATCGCTCGGCGGAGACTGCCAAACGCTGCCCTGATGCGGCAATTGAAAGGCGCTAGGCAGGCCGTCGTCGCCGACAATCACGGCGATCTCATCGAAGCGTACCGGCAAGCGCCAGTTCATCAGCAGGCTGGCAGCCACCGTGGGAGCAACCAGCCGCATAAAGTGATACTTGCCCCAGAGCGATACCAGCCCGCGTTGGTCTGCGTTCGCATACTGCGGCGCAAAGCGCTGCAATAAGTCGCCCAACTGATCACCATTGAGGTACTCGGCCATGCTCAGCGCGGGGCGCGGATCATCGTCCAGCGCCAACCACGCGCCAAGCGGCGCCAATGGACCTTTAAACAGCGGCTCGAGTGCAGGAATCATTAGCTAACTCGGGGTTATTGCGCGGAGGGGAGACGGGCCGACAGGGTCGGCCCGTTGCACTTACCAGCGATAGGTCAGGCTGGCGACGACATTACGGCGGTTGCCATACCAGCAGTAGTAGTCGCAGGTGGCCACGTATTTCGTGTCGGCCAGGTTGTTGGCATTCAGTTGCAGTGTGGTGTTCTGCCAATCGTAGCTGACAACGGCGTCGTACAACGTATAGGACGGGACTTTCAGCGTCTCAGTATTGTCGCCATAGCTGGCACCGACGTAGCGTACACCTGAGCCAAAGCCGAGGCCGTCGAGCGGGCCGCCCTGTACGTCATAGTGTGCCCACAATGAGGCCATGCGATCTGAGACCTGCGAGGGTGTTTTGCCCTTTTCTGCAGTGGCAGTGCCGGTCTTGGTGGTTTCCGCATCCAGCAGCGTGTAAGAGCCCACCAGGCTCAACTCGCGGGTCAGGTTGGCGTTGGCTTCCAGCTCAAGGCCACGTACGCGGACTTCGCCTACCTGCTCGCTTGCGCCGCCTGCCACTGCCTTACGCACGTTCTCCTGAGTCAGCTGAAAGAGCGCGGCATTGAAGCTGGCGTCCAGACCGGGTGGTTGGTATTTCAAGCCCAGTTCGTACTGCTCACCGGATTCCGGTTTGTAAGCCTCGCTGGTGACGGTATTGACGTCGGTCACCGGCTGGAAAAACTGCGAGTAACTGGCGTAGGGCGTCAGGCCGTTGTCGAACAGGTAAGCGATACCGCCGTTCCAGGTGACCTCATCATCATTAGCTTCATTACCGGAACCGGTTGTACGGTTATCGAAATCGAATTCGGCGCGGTCATGGCGCACGCCGGCCAGAAATACCCAGCGATCATCCAGCTTGAGCTGGTTTTGCGCGTAGATGCCGACCTGATTGATCTCGGTTCGTTTGTCTTCAAGCGCAAAGGGGGTGGTGAAGTCCCGGTTAACCGGGTTGTAGATATTCACCGGAACGGTATCTCTTGGGTAGCCGTCCGGACTGCTGTCGTTGACTTTCAACTGTTGATAATCAGCGCCCAGTAACAGGGTGTTTTCCCAACGTCCAGACTGCCATTGGCCGGTCACGCGATTGTCCACAGAGAGATTGTCAGCGTCGCCATTGGCGTAGCTCAGGCCGCGCCCCAGTAGACCTGCAGACTCGTCAACCCAGCCGAGAAAGAACAACTGCCGCAGGTCCATATCAATATGGCCGTAGCGCAAGTTCTGCTGCAGGCTCCAGGTGTCGTTGATGCGGTGCTTGAACTCGTAGCCCAGCGTGTATTGCTCGCGCTCGAATCGCTCGTAGCTAGGATCGCCTATGGGGGTATCGGTATCGATCCTGCCATTGGGGTTGTAGGTCAGCGTTCCGCTGGCTGGTAGAAACTGCAGCATGGGCTCGCCGCTGTCTTTCTGGAAGCTGGTCAGCAGGGTCAGCGAGGTGTCTTCGCTGAAGTTCAGGGTCAGGGCCGGTGCGATGGCCATACGGTCATTGTCGACGTCGTCTACCTGCGTACCAGACTCACGGACCAGACCAGTTACCCGAAAGAGTACGTTGTCGTTGTCAGTCAGCGGGCCGCCCACATCAAAGTTGATCTGTTTACGGTTATAGCTGCCGTACTGCAGGCCGACTTCACCAAAGCTGGATTCAGTGGGCCGCTTGCTGACCAGGTTGATCACGCCGCCGGGTGGGCTTTGGCCGAACAGGACAGATGATGCGCCGCGCTGCACTTCCACGCGCTGAAGCAGGTAGGGGTCAACCTGCCAGCTGTAAAAGCCGCTGGAGTAAACGCGGGTGCTGTCCTGGAACAGGCCGAAGTTGGCCTGCTTGAAACCGCGGATGATGAACCAGTCCTGCTTGTTGTCTTCGCCAAAGTAACCGGCCTGTACACCGGGAGTGTATTTCAGTGCGTCACTGACACTCAGTACCTGACGGTCTTCCATCTGTTCTTGGGTTACTACAGAAATGGAGCGCGGAATTTCTGCCAGAGGAGTATCGGTCTTGCTGCCAATCAAGCTGTCTTTGGCCACATAGCCGGTGTCCGGACCCAGTGGTTGGCTGCGCTGTCCGGTTACGGTCAGGGCGTCCAACTCGACCGGCGCCTCGCTTTCAGCGGCGTGCAGGCTGGTGGCTGTGCAGCCGATCGCCAGCCCGATAGCGAGTGGTAATGGCTTAAGTAGGCTGCCTAGCGCGATGGATTGACGAGACATCTGAAACTCCCCAATTGGTAAAAAGGGAGCTAATGTAAACCATTATCATTCATAATACCAACAGGCTATCACGGCTGGCTTGTTTTCGTTGCTCTTGGCTCAGTTCATGCAACTGGCCGCGATCCATACGCAGAATGCGGTCGGCCTGGTCGAAGTAATGATCATCGTGGGTAATGGCGACCACGGTAATACCGGCGGCTTTGATGGCCGGTAACAGTTCGCGGTAGAACAGCCGACGGAACAGCGGGTCCTGGTCTGCTGCCCACTCATCCAGCAGCAGGATGTCGCGCTCCTCAAGCAGTCCGAGCAGCAGCGCCAGGCGCTTGCGTTGGCCCTGTGACAGCTTTGTGTCCAATAGCTTGCCACCAGCCACCCTGACCTTCTGATCCAGGTGCAGTTGGCGCAGCCAGTGCTGCACTTTCTCCGGGTCGGCCTCTTCGGCGTCAGGGCCCAGCAGTCGGTTGAACAGGTGAAAGTCAGTGAACACGCTGGCGAACAGTTGGCGATAGGCAACCCAGTGCTCGGCATCAACCGCCTGGTCATCGAGCATAATACGGCCGCTCTCGGGACGGTAGAGCCCGGTCAGCAGGCGTGCCATGGTCGACTTGCCGCTGCCATTGCCGCCGATGACAAAGACCACCTCACCGCGCTGCAGCGTCAGGTTCAACGGGCCCACATCAAAGCCCTCGCCTTCCTCGGCGGGATAGCGATAGGTCAGCCCGTCCAGCGTCAAGGTCTGCCATTGCGGTTGCAGTTTTTTCAGTCGTGCAAAGTCCTGCTGGTGCGGCGCCAGCGCCAGCTCTTCCAACTTTTGCAGTGATACCTGTGCGGTGATCAGGTGCGGCAGCGTGCCCACCGCAGAGACCATGGGTGTGCGCAGAAACAGCATGGTCAGCGCATAGGTGGCCGCCACGCTGGCGCTGGCCCAGCCTAGTCCACCCGCGAGGAAAAAGACCAAGCCAATCAGCCCCAGCACCATGATATTGGCCCAATTGCCGGACAAACCGTGGAAGGTATCGGCGCGGATAATTTCATCCCGGTAGGCGCGGGCGTTGTCGTCAAAATCCTCTTGGTAGAGCAGGTGGGCGCGATCCCGATTCAGCGCCAGCTCCTTGCGACCCTCAATGACATCCTGGTAGTTGCCGTACAGACGATCTTCGGCATTGCGCATGCGTTGGATGTGCCGGTGCACGCGGCGTACCAGTAACCAGCCGATCACAAAAGTAACACCTAGCCACAGCAGGGTGGTGATGAACAGCGGCGCCGACAGCCAGGCCAGATAGCTGAAGGCAGCGATGGTCAGCGCCAGCCCGTAGAGCATTTCCGGCATGCCGACAAAGGCGATGGTGATGTTGCGGATGTCTGCCGACAGGCTGGCCAGAATCCGCGCGCCACCAATCTGCTCCAGCCGCTCGATATCGGTATCCAGTACCCGCTTTACCAGTGACCGTCGCAGTCGGTAGACGAAGCGATGGGCGAGATAGTGCAGGCAGAGTTGTGCCGCCGTGGCGCACACCAATAACAGCGCCAGTAGGCCGAGAAAACCCAATAGCGCCTGCCCCAGGTCGTCATTGCCGGCGATCAGCCGATTGTTGACGTAGGCGATGACGGCGACGCTGAGCAGTGCGCTGCTGATGCTCAGCAGCATAATGCCGAGTAAGGGCAGACGGTTATCGCGAAAGAGTAGGCTGAGAAGCTTCATGGTATGGATCCGGACAGAGAAATCTGGCGCCGATTAAACCATATCCATGCTGAGAATGAGATTCGTTTTGTAGATTGATGGTGTTGCTGATAACAACGTAACCGCAGAGCTTCGCTCCGACGCCATTGGTCGCCGGAGCGAGTGACTGCTAGCTCTTTTGCGGACCGTTTTTCGGGCCTGAAATGCAGTTACGCCCGGCATGCTTGGCCACATAGAGACGCTTATCGGCCTTGTCCAGCAGGTCGCGTGTATCCCAGGTGGGGGCTTCACAACCGCTGATACCGGCACTGAAGCTGCAGACAAAGTGCTGCTGACCAGCGGGAAACTGAAGCACATTGAAGGATTCACGTATTTCTTCGAGTATCTGCCAGGCATCTTGAGTGCTGCAATTGGGCAGTACGGCAACAAACTCTTCCCCGCCGTAACGGCCTAGCCGATCCACTTTGCGCAGGCGCTGGCGCAACAGGTTGGACAAACCACGAATAACACTATCACCCACGGCATGACCGTATTGATCATTCACCTTTTTGAAGTGATCAATATCAATCATCACCACGCTCATGGGTTGCTCGCAGCGTTTTGCGCGCTCAATTTCGATCTCCACCTGTTCCTTTATATCTGCGTGCTTGAGCAGCCCGGTCAGACTGTCACGCGCCAGTGCTTCGCTGACCATGCGTGCGCGTTGGGCGCGGGCGTACACGGTGGTGAGCAGCGCGCTGTCGCTGATGGGTTTGGTGATGAAGTCGTCACCGGCTTTGAGCAGCGCGGACATTTGTCGTTCGGCATTGGTTTCTGCCGAGAGATAAACAATCGGGATGCGCAGCCAATCGTCATTCAGACGGATAACCTGTGCCAGTTCGGGGCCGCTGTAATCCGGCATGCTGATGTCCATCAGCACCACATCTGGGCTGAACTTGTGCATTTTTTCCAGCAGTAGGTTGGGTTCGGAGTTGATATCCACCAGCATGCCAGCGTTACTGAGGACCAGTTGGTAGCGTGCTGCCAGGTCAGTATCGTCATCCACAATCAAGACCCGGAATGGACCGCCCTGATGGGTGTTGAAGCAGCGCTCCAGGCGACTTTCTAGCGCTGGCAGGTCGACCGGTTTGGTGAAGTAGCCGCGCGCACCAGCGCGCACAGCCTGCAGCCGACTGATAAAGCTGTCCTGCGAGCTGATAACCAGTAGGGGCGGCGCATTTACTTCGCGTTCAGCGAAGGGGGCGCTTTGCAGCATGTTGTAGCCTTGCGGGCTGGTATCAACTATCAACGCGTCAAGCTTGGTATCTGGCGCTATTTCGGGCTGCTTTTTGTACAGGCTGATGCGGAAACCAAAACTGGTCAGTGTGTGGCTCATCTGCAGGCCCAGTGCGGTATCCTGGATCAGCAGGCCAATATGTCTGCGGTCAACCAAGGCGGCGTCTGTCTTGGCCTGCGGCTCTAGCTCTGGCTCTTTGGTCAGGCGGCTCTGTTGCAAGCTTCGCAGGCTCGGGATCGCGCTGCACAAGGCCATCATTGTGGCGTGGTCGGGATTATCTACGGCCATCTGGATACGGGCTTTTTCTTCCAGCTCGCGGCAGCGTGACCCCAGCTCGGCGTAGCCGAAGGTGCCAGCAGAGCCCGCCAATTTATGCAGCCGATCGCGCATTTCAGTGAGCAGGTTACTCCCTGTTTCAGGCTTTGCCTGCAGTTGACTGGCGAGGGTTTCCAGTGCTTGCAGATCACCTTTCAGGCGCTCCCGAAAGCGAGCGTCCAGTGCGGCCAATTGAGTGCCAAGCTGTTTGGATTTAGGCATGCATCTGGTTCCATATCTCGATGATCTGCTCTGACAGCGTCATAGGATCAAATGGCTTGATGATCACACCGGCGGCGCCCAGTTCACGGTAGGAAGATACCTCCTGGGTTTGTGCCTTTGCGGTCATGAAGACCACGGGTACGCCAGTCATGCAGGGTAGTTTCTGCAGTTCGGCCAGGGTTTGCGGACCGTCCATGCCCGGCATCATGACATCGAGCAGGACCAGCTGCGGATTAAAATCGGCAACTTCGGCCAATCCTTGTGACCCCGATTCGCAGCTTTTGACCGTAAAGCCGCCAACGATCTCCAGGGCGACGCGTGCCACCTCCTGAATAGAGAGGTCATCCTCAATGTGCATTATTCGTTCAAGCTTGCTCATAGGCCTTGGCTCCGTTGCTGTCGAGCACCTCAGGGATACGGTGGGCGGAAGTGGCGCTAACTGATGCGACTGACAAGCTAATCCAGAAGCAGCAGCCCTGGCCAGGTGTTGATATGAAGCCTATACGGCCGTGCATGGCGCGCATCAGGGAGCGAGAAATCGCTAACCCCAGTCCGGTGCCGCCACGCTGTCGGGTTGCGGTAGCATCGGCTTGGGCAAAACGCTTGAATACGTTGGGCTGGAATTCCAGCGGTATACCGTCGCCCTGATCGGTGATAGACACGTGGACCTGCTGCTGTTCCTGTTCTGTACTCAGGGTGACAATCCCACCCAGGGGCGAAAATTTGATCGCATTGCTCAGCAGATTGGCCAGCACTTGCTGTAGACGGTGCTCATCGGCTACGACCTGCAGAGCGCAGGTGGCAGGCAGGCGTAAATCCACACGGGCATCGTAGGCCATGGACGATAGCATGCCTTTGGCGGCCTGTAGCTGCGCGTTTAAATCAAGCGGCTTCAGCTGCAACTGCAGCTTGTTTGCCTCGAGTTTATCGATATCCAGAAGGTCGTTGATCAGCGCGGTCAAGCGCTGGCTGTTATCTTCGGCACTTTTCAAAAGCGATGCAGCCTGCTCGGGACTGTTATCTAATACTCCACTGTTGACCAGCCTTAAGGTGCCATAAATGCTGGTTAGCGGCGTACGCAGCTCATGACTGACAGTGGATACAAAATCGTTTTTCAGCTGCTCGTTACGCAAGCGTTCTGAAATATCGCGCAAGTTAAGCATCAATTGATATTCGCCCGGCAAGCCCACGCGTGCCGCCGTCACTTCACAGTGCACACTGCCACCAAACTGCCGCAACAAGATGATTACACATTGTCCCCCTGCGGTCATCGCCTGGGACACCAGTTCCGGCAGAGGCGCTTGGCCTTCTTCCAGTAAATAGGCAAACGGCAGGTCATGCAGGCTTTCGACACTGTAACCCAATAGCTTCGACAGTTCAGAGTTTGCTCGCGATATCAGGAGCGTATCGATAGTCAGCAGCAGTATCGCATCGGAGGACTGCTCGAACTGGCTGCGCAACAGGTCACGCTCGCGTTCCAGCTCCAGTGCCTGCTGTTGTTGGCGCTGGGTCAGTTGGTTGAAAACACTGACCAGATAGCCCACTTCATCGGTGCGATCGATCTCGATCGGCTGGATGGGGCGGCGCCCCTCCATCATATCGGTGATCTGTTGCGCGGCTGAGCTGAGCGGACCCATGGCACGGCGCAGCAAGAACACCAGCGCCAGGCTAAGCAGCAGAAAAAATACTACGCCAATGAGCAGATTCTGCGTAAGAATCGGATCAAGCTTGTCGGTTATCCGTTTCAATGGTGTGAGACTGACAACTCGCCAACCGAGATAGGGCATCTCATCGGCTATGAACAGGTCTTCTCCGCCGGTTTCGATGTTGGCCAACAGGCCCATGTCCTCACCTCTGCGAAGCTTGGCCAGTAAAGCGCTGGCCCCGTCGTCGGGCAGGGGCTGCATCGCCAGCTCCGGATCGGATGCCGTCACATACATCTGGTGCGTCATGTCCATCACGAATAGCCGTGATGGGGAGCCCAGGGTTGTGTTTACTGCCACATCAAAGAGGTTTTCTTGCTCTAGTTGTATGCCCCCGACGATCAGCCCAATGACTCGCCCTTGGGCGTTCTTGACTGGCGCGCTGATGCTCAGGATGGGGGTGCGCGTGGTGCGCCCCATGATTGGCTTGCTGATGCCCGGCTGCCCGCTATCCAGCGCTTGGCGGATATGCGGTCGGTCGGCATAGGACGTACCCAGCCGACCCTCCACCCGAGTGGACTCGCCGACCGCGATACCTGAGGCATTCAAAATCAGCACCCCACCGGGGAAGTACAGATCAATGCTTTGCTGTTGGCTAGCGATCAGCTTAGCGCTGCTGGTATAGCTTACCTGACCATCCAACGCTTGCTGTGCGGCAAGCGTAGCCAGGAAGTGTTTGCGTATATCAAGCTCACGCTCGATCAGTCTTACCGCATTGCCGTTGAGGCGCTTTTGCTGCTCAATCAGCAGGCTCTGCATATCACTGCGGAGTCCTTGCTGGGTCACTATCCCGGAGAGCAGGACCTGCAGCAATCCGGCACCGAGAATCAATAACAGTATCTTGGCGGTCAGGCGACTGGAGCGGGGCTGTTTCATTAATATTCCGGTTGGGAGTTCAGCGGTAGGCGAAACCAGAAGGTAGCGCCCTGTCCTTCTGCAGATAATACCCCGACCTCGCCGTGCATGTGCTCAATCAGCTCCTTACAAATGGATAATCCCAGCCCTGTACCGCCCCGTTTACGGGTATCGCTAAGATCCAGCTGAGAAAACTTCTTAAACAGCTTGTCGTGTTGGTCTGGTGCGATTCCTATGCCTTGATCGATTACCCTTACCTCTACACACTCCGGGAAACGTTCACATTCCACCCGCACCGTGCTTTGTTCGTGGGAAAACTTGGCGGCGTTGGACAGGTAATTGGCCAGCACCTGCAATAATCTGCGCTCATCGACAAAGACACTCGGATTGTCGCACGGCTCGCTCAATTGCAAACTGACCTTAAAACGTTGGGCATAGGGTTTAATCGCTTCAAGTGCTTTTTCCAGTAGCGACCTGATTGGCTGCTCGTGGAACAGGAACTGCATTTTACCGGCGTCCAATTGCTCCATGTCGAGCAGGTCATTGATCAACTCGTTGAGACGGATGGTGTTCTCGTGACCTATTTCAAGCAGCCGCTGGGCTGACGCTGGCAGCGGGCCACAGGTTCCGGCACGGAGCAAGCTTATGGAACCGCCGATCGAGGTCAGGGGAGTGCGCAACTCATGACTTACGGTGGCCAGAAAGTGTTTTTTCAGCAGAGCGGTGTTACGTAACTCCGTGATGTCGTGCATCACCACCATGGCGGAGTGTGCTCCGGATTGGCCTTTTAGCGGTCCGCCGTTGCAGAGCAGAAAGCGGGGTGCCTGATGGCGGCTGTGCAGGCAGATTTCCTCGTTCTCGATTACCTCACCGCGCCAGGCGCGCGCGAGTGGAGTCTCATCATTACGCAGCTCGGTGACGCCATCGGCACGGTAGAGGCTGTAATGCGTTGACCATTGCTCTGGCGGCAGCTGGCGCACATCCAGCCCATGCCAGAGTACGGCGGTATCGTTGAAGCGGGTCAACTCGCCCGCCTCGTTGCACACCGCGACGCCAGCCTTGATATTGTCCAGCAGGCCTTCAGCCAGGGCGCGCTGCTCGCTTAACTGCAGCTCTCGCTCTACTGCCTGCAACAGGTTAAGACGTAACTCCAGTTGGTATTCGACCATGCGCGTAAGACGTTCCATAGTCTCTTGCTGTTGACGGTTGAGCTGTCGGGGCTTGGTATCGATGACGCAGAGCGTTCCCAGACGATAACCCTTAGGTGTGGTGATCGGCATACCGGCATAAAAGCGGATGTGCGGATCCTCGGTGACCAACGGATTATTGCTGAACCTGGAGTCGAGCTGAGCATCAGGCACCTGCATCAGCTCACTCTGTTTGATCGCGTGGGCACAGAAGGCGAGATCACGGGGCGTTTCCTCGGTCTCTAGGCCAACCTTGCTTTTGAACCACTGCCGGTGGTCATCGACTAACGAAATCAGTGCGACCGGCATCTCCAGCCAGAGCGAAGCCAAAGCGGTAATGTCATCGAAGGCCTGTTCGCTGGCGCTGTCCATGATCTGGTATTGCGCCAGCGCCTGTAGCCGCCGCTGCTCGCTATCGGCCTGGTTATGCTGGGTCACGGCGAGCTCTCCTGCCTGGTGTTGTCATGCGGGGGCGAGCTGAGCGGAATGCAAAACCAGAAGCGCGAACCCTCACCGGCCTTGGATTCAAAGCCGATATCGCCCCCCATGTGCAAGATCAGTTCACGGCTGATCGCCAGCCCAAGCCCTGAGCCGCCGCGTTGGCGGGTATTGGAGCCGTCTACTTGGCTAAACTTCTGGAAAATGCGGTCGTGAAAGGCCTCAGGTATGCCCTGGCCCTGGTCGGTGACGCTGATGCAGACGCTATTGCCGCTTAACTGGCTACTCAGCCGAATATCGCCGCCAGACCTGGAAAACTTGGCTGCGTTAGATAAAAGATTGCTCAGCACTTGCCCCAGTCGCATGGCATCCACCTCAACCCAAACCTCCTGCATTTCGCCAGTGCTCTGACTGACTTGGTATTGATCAGCGTAGCTCTTGTTGAGCTCTAGTGCTTTTTGCAGGATGGGTATTAGTGGCTGCGAGCGCAGCTCAAAGTGCATTTTGCCCGCAGCCAGCTTATCTATGTCGAGCAGGTCGTTGATCAATAGGGTGAGTCGCCAGGTGTTTTGCTCGGCTGTCGCCAGCAGGCTTGCCATCTTTTCCGGTACAGCACCCAAGACCCCTGCGTTAACCAGCTTGAGTGAACCGAAGATGGCTGTCAGCGGCGTGCGCAACTCGTGGCTGACGGTGGAGACAAATTGCGATTTGAGCTGATCCACTCGCACTTGCTCGGTCACGTCCCAGATAAAGCCGTCGAACCACTTGAGATTGCCGGCACTGTCGTACTCGGCGCGGCCTTTTTCCCTTACCTGCACTACATGACCCTGGGCATGCAATATGCGATAGGTCAATTCAAAGCTGGCGTCGTTGGTGCGAGCGCGTTGATTCGATAGCCGGGTTCTGCTGAGGTCGTCAGGGTGAATAATACTGGTGAAGCTACGCTGCTTGTTATTGACGAAGTCACTCGCCGGATAGCCTGTGATGCGCTCCACTTCATTGCTCAGATAGGACATGGTCCAGAGGTTGTCGGTCTGGCATCGGTAAACTGCGCCCGGCAGATTGCTAACCATGCCGCGAAAGCGCGACTCACTCTTCTGGAGTGCGCGGGTAGTCTGAATCAGGTCAGTAATGTCGTTCGCCATGCCGAGGAAGCCGGTCAATGCACCATCAGTGTCGGCAATTTGCGTGACGGTCAGGTTGACCAGGCGATGGGCGCCGTCCTTGCGCACATAGGTCCAGGGCCGGATTTCGGCTTTTCCCATACGGGCTTCGTGCAGGAATACTTCCATTCCCCCTATTTCAGCCCCCCTGGCCTCGCTGATCTCCTCGCTGCGGCGCTGAACTTCGCTGGGTAAATGAAAGTGCTCTGGTGAGAGTTTGCCGATAACCTCTTGTGCAGAGTAGCCCAACAGATTCTCTGCCCCCGAATTGAACAGCGTAACGCTCCCGTGCGGGTCGGTGGCAATGATGGCAACCTCGGTGGCGGCGTCAATCACGGCATCGAGGAAGGAGCGTGCTTGGCGGATTTCTTCTTCACGCTGCATCTCGGCGCTAATGTCGGCGTGGGTGCCGCTCATCCACAGCGGATTGCCTGCGGCGTCGCGCTCTATTACTTGGCCGCGATCCTGAATCCATATCCATTCACCACTGCGGTGTTGAACGCGGTACTGGCAAGAGTAGAACTCACTGTTGCCAGCCAAGTGACGATGCAGGCGCGCAAGCGCCTGCTTGCGGTCAGCCGGGTGTATTTTGTCATTCCAGGTATCCGCCGTGATGGGGGCGAGTTCTTCTCGCTGGTAGCCAAGCATGTTGGCCCAGCGTTCGTTGACCTCCAGCGCGTTGCTGTGCAAGTCACACTCCCAGGTGCCGATGCCGGTGGCAGCGATCACCCTTGCTAGCCGATGTTGCTCATTGGCCAGGCTTTGTTCGATTTGCTTGCGAGCGGTTACATCAGCAATAAAGCCATGCCAGACGGTATCACCGTTGGCTAGCCGCTCGGGGCTGGAATAGCCGGCCACCCATATTTCGCCCAGCTTCGGGTGCTGCACACGGTACTCGGCGCGCCAGGTGGACAGGTTACGTGCCGATTCGCTTATCTGCGCGGTGACTGCCTGCATGTCGTCAGGGTGAATGCGATTGATGGCAGCACTCGCGTCCTGGCTGCCTTGTTCCGGTGTGATGCCGTAAATCTGCCGTATACCTTCACTGGTATAAGGGAACCAGGCATGGCCGTTGGCGCTTAACTGGTACTGGTAGACCATCCCTGGCACATGCTGGGTGATCTTGCTGAAGCGCTCCAGCAAGGCTTCACGCTGCTGCTCGGCGGCCGCGCTTTCCACTAGTGCGGCGGTCCAGCGCGCACTCAGCCGCATGAACTCCAGGTCGGTCTCATCAAAGGTGCGCTGGCGGCTGGTGGCACTGGAGAAATTGAGCGTGCCGTAACGTACACCCGCCAACATCAGTGGAACACCAATATAGGCCTCTAGTTGAAAACTGCGGTAGCAAGGGTGGCCGCTGAACTTCGAGCTGCCCATATTATCGATGGCCATCACATCATCGTTTTGATAGGCCAGGCTGCAGTAGGTGTTGTCGAAGTCGAAGCGGGTACCGGGAGCGGGACTGTTCGGGCTGCTGTTAGCGGCAATCACGTAGTAGTCTGGCCCCTCGATACGGCTAACCAGGCCAAGGTCGAGCTGCAGGTAGTTGCATCCCAAATCAAGTAGGCGAGTGAGCCTGTCCTGGTTGCTCACGTTTGGCGCTGCGGCGATCTCGTTGAGCGACCGCAAGGCCTGACGTTGGCGTTCCAGGCGCTCTTGAATCTGCTGCCTGACCCGGGCCTGGAGCATTGCATTGATGAGCTGGCCGAGGGTGGCGATTAGCGGTGTAAGAAACTCAACCATATCGGCGGTGTAGCGTGAGTCACGGTTGCCCAGCGCCAGCACGCCGACCAGGCGATCGCCATAGTGGATCGGCAGTCCCAAAAAGGAGCTAAGACCCTGTCCGGCTGCCGGGTTCTGCTCAATGACTGCGCTGGCGTTACTTATCACGCTCGTGATGAGCACGGTGTTGTCCGCCAGTGTTTGTCTGGCCTTGGCGGGGTCTGATTGCAGCTCTGAGCTGTCAGGGCTTTTGCTCAGTTGGCAGCTGGCAAAAGGGGCCAGTTCAGGTTGCTCTTCTGCGTTGAGTTTTACCTGGCCTACCGCGCCAAAGCGGCTGTCGGTCAGGAAAAGTATCTGCTCCAACAGCTTTGTATAGCCTTGCTCGATTTGATCGCGCTGGATATAGGACGACTGTGCTCCGGCGATGATAGCCAGGAGTTGACGGTTGCGTTCACGTTGTTGGCTCTGCGCCAGTATCGCTTTTTCATGGGTGGCGATCTGATGGCGACTTCTGTTGCGAAAAGCCCATATCAGTACAGCTAAAAACAGGCTGGTGGCCAGGTATGCCAGTAGCCAGTTGATCAGCAGGCGGGTCTGATCCTGGCGGTGAGCCGCTGCGGCTGCCGAAATGTCGTGCCAGGCAATGATAAGGCCAGCAACATCTCCCTGGCTGCCCGGTGCAGCGGTTGCGAGTAGCGGCAATGAGGTGATGTGAAAGACCTGATTATCGACTGGCAGCTGTTGGTGATGTACCTGATCCAGCCCGGTTGTGAGCCTGGCAGCGGCAAGCCATTGAGCGAACGCCGGATTGGAGTCCCGCCCGATTAGCCAGCGTCCATCCTCGGTGAGATCGAGTTTGCTCTCCTTCAGGCCTTCGCTGGGTGGCATGAGCAGGGCCAAATCGGTATCGGACGTTGCACCCTGGGCGATATGGCCGGGCAACACAGAAAAGCCGACCGCAATAAGCGCGACCAGCTCGTTGGTGCCGTTGTGTGGTGACAGAATGGGGACCACTGCCGCCCGGAGCACGCCGAGCGGGCCGCTCTCTATGCCGGTCTGCTCTTGCCCCGACTGCAAGGCGTTGTTTAACAAGGGGCGAGCTTCCTCGCCGGGCCCATCCATTGGCCGGTCAGGGTGTTGCATGCGCAGCAGTGTCTGAACCGGGTCGGCTAAATGGACTTCCAGCATCTGCGCGCCACCGCTCTGCAGGACTGACCACACGCGGTTCAGGTCGGTACGTAGTTGGCCGCGCAGGCGTTGTATCTCGGCCTGGTTGTCTGTCTGATTGTTATCTGCAAGTGCCTTGATGCGGGCAAGCAGCTCGCGAATCCCCGGTTCTTCGGCCAGGCTGCGAGCCGCCAGCATGGCCTGGTTGCCCAATGCTATCTGGCTGAGCTCAATGCTTCTTTGCGTCAGTTCAGCATGCATTGCTTGCTGCCTGTCCCACTGTTGCTCGCGTTGCTGCCAGCTACTGGTGGCGAGAAACACAAAGAGCAGGCCGATAGCGATACCGCCGATCAGCAGCGGTATCTGACCTGTTTTGAGCTGTTCTGGGTTAGCCATGAAAACATCCGGGAATCTATTGGCCTGACAATAGCCCTTAGCGCGTCAGGCTGCCAGCCCGGAGGCATTGCGCTTACAGTTTTGCAGGACAAATTCAGAGGCTGTTGCTGAGGTGTCCGCCATCGACGTTTAGCACGCTGCCGGTCATGAATGCGCCAGCCTCACTGGCGAGCAACAGCAACGGGCCGTCGAGCTCTTCCAGCTGACCCAGGCGACGCATGGGCACCTTGCTGCGAATATAGTTCTGGCCGTGTTCGGTATCGAAGTAGTCAGTGTTCATTTCGGTACGGAAATAGCCCGGTGCTATGGCATTGACGCGAATATTGTTGCGCGCCAGTTCCAGCGACATGGCTTTGGTCAACTGCACCACACCGGCCTTGGCCACGGCGTAGTGACTCAGTGCAGTGCCCACGCGCAGGCCAAGGATCGAGGCGATATTGATCACGCTGCCACCCTGCCCGCCCTTGGCCATCGCCACGCAGGCCCGGTGAGCGACGCGCCAGGCCCCATCGAGGTTGGTATCGAGCATGCTGCGCCAGTTACCTTCGTTCATTTCCAGGAAGGGTACCGGGTCACCGATGCCGGCGTTGTTGACCAGAATGTCGCAGACGCCAAAGGCCGCTTCGGCGGCGCTGAACCCCGCCTCCACGCTGTCGCTGTCGGTCACATCCATGGTCACGGCCAACGCGCTGTGGCCCTGTTGCTCAAGTTCTTCAACCAGTGCCGAAAGCCGCTCGGCGCGGCGTGCGGCCAAGACCACGCGAGCGCCAGAGCTGGCCAGTACACGGGCGAAATGCGCACCCAGGCCGCTGGAGGCACCCGTGATCAGGGCGGTTTTTCCGGTCAGGTCAAAGCGTGTGTTGCTCATTGGGTGCTCCTGCAATGTGGTTGGTCAGGCGTCCAGTATCAGTCAAGCGTCTGGCTGAAACCAGCAATGTGCATGACCGTGATGATGCACGATTCAGTGGCTGCTAGATTGGCCACTCGACCCGCACCATCAGGCCGCCGAGCGGGCTGTCGTTCAGGCTCAGGTTGCCGCGATGACGCTCGACAACGCGTTGTACTATGGATAGCCCCAGACCGGCACCCGGGCTGCTGCCCTGGGCGTGGAAGCGTTCTAGTAAGCGTTGCCGATCCGCCTCTGGCACGCCTTCACCGCTGTCCTCGACGCTGAGCACGATCCGTTGTTGCTGGCTGCACAGGTTGACCCGTATCTGGCCGCCAGCGGGTGCATGCTGGATGGCGTTGCCGATCAGGTTCTGCAGCAGCATGGCCAGGCTGCCCGGCTCCATTTGCAGCTCGGTTGGCAGGTCAGGCGCGCTGTCAAAACTCAGCTCCTGCTGTTTGCGTAAAGCCAGTGGCAATAGTTCGGCGACTTCGTTGCGACAGGTCTGCAGCAGGCCGACGCTGATGCGCTGGCGCTGTTGCTCATCGGCCAGGCGCGCCAGCGTCAGCATCTGTGAGACCAATCGGGTGGCGCGTTCCACCCCTTTACGCAGGTGCTCAAGGGCTTGATCACGCTCTGCCGGGTCACTGCTTTGCAGGGCGTTTTCGGCGTGTATCTGCAGCACTGCCAAAGGGGTACGCAGCTCGTGCGCGGCGTCGGCAATAAAGCGTTGTTCACGCGCCAGCAGTTGATTCACCTGCTCCAGCATACGGTTGAGCGCCGCCTGCATGGGCTCCAGTTCTTGCGGTAGATCGCTGAGCATCAGCGGCTTGAGGCTATTGGGTTCGCGCAGACGAATCAGCCGCGCCAGTTCATCCAGCGGCTTGAGACCTGAGCCGATGGCCAGCCAGACCAACAGCAGCAAAATGGGAATGCCGACCAGGTCCGGCACCAGGGTGCCGCGCACTATCTTGTCGACCAGCTCGCCGCGCACATCGCTGCGCTCGCCGACCCAGACGGCCAGCCCCGTTTCTGGCGATTGCAGGACATAACCGCGCCAGCGCCGACTGTCTTTTTGCGTATCCGCAAAGCCGGGTTGCCAGTCGGCGTCGGTCAGCTGTGGCACATTGAAGGAGCGCGCAATCACGGTACCGTCTGCGTTGCGTACCTGGTAGGCGAGCTTGCTTTCATAGGGATGCCCCAGCTTGGGATGACTGCTGGTGGTTTCGATCAGGGCCTGGGCCAGCTCTTCGGGTGCAATACTGGTTTGCGAGGTACTCAGCAGGGCGATGAGTACGCGCGCGCTTTGTCCGAGCTGGGCATCGAAGAGTTCTTCGACCTCGTGGCCGGCATCGTGATAGCCAACCCAGCCCATCGCCAGCGAGCCAGCCAGCAGCAGGCCCAGCACCCTGACCAGGATGCGTTTGCGGATTGATCTCATGCCTGGCGCTCAATCATATAGCCGACGCCGCGCAGGGTGCGAATCAGGCCGCTGAAGAGTTTGCGCCGCAGGTGATGGATGTGGACTTCCAGGGTGTTGCTGTCGACGTCTTCATTCCAGCCATAGAGCGCCTGCTCCAGTCGGTCACGGGTCAGCACTCGGTCGGGCTGCGCCATCAGTTCGTGCAGCAGAATAAACTCCTTGCGTGACAGGCTGACCGGTTTGCCTTCCAGGGTGACCTGCTGGCTCTGCGGATCAAGCACGACCCCGCGCAGGTTGATCAGTGGCTCGGCGCGGCCATTGCTGCGGCGCAGCAGGGCCCGCAGGCGGGCTTTTAACTCAGCGCTGTCGAACGGTTTGATCAGGTAATCATCGGCGCCAGCGTCCAGCCCGGCGATACGGTCCTGCACGCCGTCGCGGGCGGTGAGGATCAATACCGGCACTGCGTGGTGACGATCCCGCAGTGCACGCAGCACCGCCAGACCGTCCATGCGTGGCAGCCCCAGATCAAGAATGGCCAGATCGAAGGGCTCGCTGCTCAATGCATGCAGCGCGCTGGTGCCGTCTTTCAGCCAGTCCAGGGTATAGCCCTCGTTTTTCAGCGAGGTCAGGATACCCTCGGCCAGCGAGGTATCGTCTTCAACCAGCAGCAATCGCATGCGTTATCCGTTTGTCAGTTTGGTCAGGCGCTCACGGATTTCGGCTTGTCGGCCTTGATCGGCCAGCGGGCGTTCCGGGCGCGGTGCGGCTGCCTGTGCTTTGAGCAGTGCCGCTTTGGCTTCAGCATAGCGGTTCTGGTCGAGCAGGTAATCCGCCCAGAAGAAATTGCTGTCGATCCCGTCCGGGTTCAGCTCCAGCGCGCGCTTGAGCAAGGCTTCTGCCTGATCATCGTCGCCAAAGCCGATCGGCCAACCGGGCACCTGATAATAGAGTGCGCCGAGGCTGGTATAGGCCGAGCCGTTGAGTGCTTCGGGATCAATCGCCAGCGCTTTCTCCAGTTCGGCTTTGGCCTGTTTGACCTTGCCCAGCGCACCCAGACCACCTTCGGCCCCGGCCCAGCTGCTGAGAATGATGCCGTGCCAGATTAATGCGGGAGCGCTATCGGGTTCGTTTTGGCTGACTTGTTCAGCCTCGGCGGCGAGGGCTTCGAATGCGGCGGGCTTTTCCTTGTCGGGCAGTTGATACTGAATTTCCGCCCAGCGCTGTTGCAGCGGCGCAATATCGGCGGCCTGGCTGGTCAGGGTGAAAACGGTCAGCAGGCCGGTGACGAATAAACGAATCAGGGTGGGCATGTTAGTGGTCCTTGGCAGTGGAGAGGGTGCTAGCAGGTATGGCTGGGGTGGCATAGTGCTGAATGGTCGGCAACTGGCGGCGTAGCGCCTTGTCGATCAGGCGCGGCAGCAGGCCATTGAGACGCACCAGCAAGCGCTCGGGAAAGCCTAAATGCACTTCGCGCAGATCGGTCTCCAGCGCTTTTACCAGTTGCGCCGCAACCAGCTCGGGGCTGTCCATATTGACCTGCAGCTCTGCATTCATGGCTTCTACGGCGGCGCTGTTCATATCGGTTCGGGTCGCGCGCGGCGACATGTAAAGCACGCCTACGCGGGTATCCGCCAGCTCCCGGCGCAGGGCTTCAGAGAAACCGCGCAGGGCGAACTTGCTGGCGCAGTACACGCTGAAGCCCGGATAACCGATGGAGCCAAAGGTCGAGCCGATATTCACCACACCACTTTGCGGCTGCGCCCGCAGCAACGGCAGTAGCGCACGGGTCAGTTGCAGGGTAGCGATCAGATTGGTCTGGATCAGATCCTCTATGGCGCTGTCCTGCATGGCTTCAAACAGGCCAAAGTGATTGATGCCGGCGGCGTTGATCAGCAAGTTGAAGCCGTCCATCAGCTGCGCTTCTTGCACGACGCGGGCGCGGTCAGCGGCGTTGCGCAGATCAGCCTGCAAACAGCTGACCTGGCCATCAAAACGGGCAACCAGCGCCTGCAGGGCCTTATCCTGGCGGCCAACGACCAGTACCTGAGCACCGGCAGCGCAGAGTTCGGCGACCATCGCCTGCCCCATGCCGCCGGTGGCGCCGGTGAGAATCACACGACTAGCCGAAAGCTGCATGGGGCACCTCCTGCTCGACATTGCCCGGCAGGCTGCGGAACATCTCGGCATACAGGCGGTAGATCACCTTGGCGGTGTGCAGCACGGCGTCCCGGTCGGTATCGTTATCAATGCGGTTCACCAGGGTTTCGAAGAACTTCATGTGTTCCAGATCCAGCGAGCCGTGCGAGGACAGGTAACTGAAGGCCTGTGGCGGCAGCCCCAGACCTTGCTTCAGGCTACCGGCGGCCTGGGTTGCCAGGGCAATGCTGGTGCCTTCCAGTACAAAGACCATGCCCAGCATGGCGATCGGGTTAAGACGGTTGATCCGGTCGTACATGGTGCTGACCATGAGTTCGGTGGCCAATCCCGGCTTGCCATGGCGCACCGCCTCAGGATCGCCGCCGCAGGCGCGAATATCGTTGAGAATCCACTCCTGATGGCCGATCTCTTCTTCGATGTACTCGGCCATGGCTTCGCGCAGCCACTCGTGGTCCGCGTCCAGACGGGATCCGCAGGCCATCAGCAGCGGCACGGTGTGACGTACGTGATGGAATGCTTCGCTCAGAAAGGCGACGTAGCTGTGCTTTTGCGCTTCGCCGCGCAGGGCGGCCTGAATCATCGGTGACGCAAACAGGTACTCGCGTTCGGTTTGGGTTTGTTCTTGCAGGGTGTCGAAGAAGTTCATAGGGCAATGTCCTCGTTGATCAGACCCAGCAGCGCCGGGCGATAGTGTTCGATGATGTAGTTGCGGCGCAGGCGACCATTACTGGTCAGCTGGCCGTTAGCTGCTGAAAAGGGTTCGCTGGCGGTCAGCCAGGCGCCGATTTGCGCGTAGTCGGGTAACTCGCTGTTGGCACGGGCGATGGCCTGGGTAATGTCGTCGACACTGAAAGCAGTGCTGCGCGGGACAATCAGGGCCAGGTTGGTAGGCAGTGCTTCGCCATAGACCAGCACCTGAGCAATGGCCGGATGGCTGGTCAGCTCGGCCTCAACCCACTCGGGATTAACGTTGCGCCCGTAGGCGGTAATGAACTGATTTTTCTTGCGCCCGAGAATGCTTAGATAGCCATCCTCCAGCCGCCCGAGATCGCCGGTAGGCCAGTATTCGTCGCTACTGGCGGGTTCGCCGAGATAACCCAATGCGCGGGCGCCGCGCACCAGAATCTCGCCGTCGTCGGCCAGCTTGATATCGACATGCGGCAGTGGTTTTCCGACCGTGCCAGCGCGCTGGTAACCGGGACGGTTTAGGCAGACCACAGAAGCACACTCGGAGAGGCCGTAGCCCTCAAATACCGGCAGCCCCAACTGCGTGGCACGCTCCAGGAGCGCGGGCGCGACCCGACCGCCGCCCACCGCGATAAAGCGCAGACTTTGCGGCAAAGGTGCACCTGCATCGGCAGCCTGCAATAGCGCCTGCAGTAGTTGCGGGACCAGAATCAGGCTGTGTGGCTGATGTTGATTGAGCACCTGTAGCAGGCGCGGCATATCCAGTTGGCTGCCGTGCAGGCCGCTGTCTGCCGGTACCGTGATGCTGGCGCCGTTGAGCAGCGCGGTGTAGGCGCCCAGGTTATCCAGCAGTACGGCCAGCGGCAGCAGAATCAGATGTTGCTGCGGGTCCAAACTGCTGCAGGCGTCGCGCAGGCTGTCGGCCACTTGCAGCATAGCTTCGGCGGACAGGCACACGCCCTTGGGCGTACCGGTGGTGCCAGAGGTAAAGGTAATCTTGGCGGTGCCTGCTGGTATGCCTACTCCGAAGGGCGCGCGTTGCCAGCCCAGTGAGGTGCTGGCAAAGCCTTGCTCGCGCATCAGCACGCCGTCGTCAGGCAGGCCAATCAGCGTGTCCACGCCAGCCGTGTGGAGCAAATGGCGGCGCTGTGCCGCAGTGAAGAAAGGCGCGATGGGCACGCAGGTCAGACCCGCGCGCAAAATCGCCAGATCCCACAGCAACCAGTCACGGCCATTGTTCAGCGCGAGGGCCACACAGCGGCAGCCGAGCGCGCGCAGGCGGTCGGCCCGCTGCTGAACCTCTGTGCTCAGGTCGGCATAGGCGATACTGCCCTGCTCGTCGGCCAGCGCGATCTTGTCGGGACGCTGCTGGACGTGTTGCTCCAGCTGGTGCCAGAAGTGCTCAAGCGCAGTCATGGGCGACCTCCTGTTGGTCGGGCAGGTAGCAAGGTTGGTAGCTAAGTCGCTCGAAGGTGCCACGGCGCTGCAGCTGCGCCAGACCTTCCGGAATGTAACCAGCCATGACGCGCGGCTGAGTAGCGTAATAGCTGCCCCAGTCGTGACGTGCCTCACCCAGGCGAGCAGGGTCGGCCGGGCCCAGATCGATAGGACTCAAGGTCAGGCGCTGGAAGCTGTTGAGCAACATCGGGGTGCCAGTAAACACCACCCAGGTGTAGCCGCTGGTGGCCAGATAGTGGGTGAGAGCGATGATCAGCAGGCGTCCAGCCCCGGGTGCCAGCGCCGCCAGATTGCCGACTTCGACGACCTGCTCGCGGTGGACTGGCAGATCGGTGCGCTGGCGGAGGATGTCGCCCACCGGCTGATCCAGGTAGTGCTCAAGAAACAGCGCGCCACTGGCGCCGCCGCGTATGCCGACGCTGGCTTGCAACTCGCCGCCTTGGCACAGGCCAAGCAGCTCGGGCATAAAATGGTGAACATCGGCACCGTAGGTGTCGGCGAAGCAATCGTGAACAAACTGCTCCAGGCGGCCGCGCAGTGTGCCTTTGGCGCACTCCGGGGCGTGCAGCAGTGCGGCGTTATCGCCAAGGCGGGCGAGTTGCCGAGCCAGTAATGCAGGGGTCTGTGACATGGCGTTCCTCCTCATGTTGGGGAGGAGAATGGCGGGTGAATCTTAAGATCGGCTTAAGCGAAGCTCTGTTGATTGGCGTTTACTGAATTTCTGTCATTCCTGCGCAGGCTGAGGACGTGGTTTCGGGTTTCAAGCGTGAAGGGGTTTGCTGGTCGTGCGAGTTTTTGATTACCAATCAGATGGTCGAGTGTGCAGCTTGGCTCGTCGTAAAGGCGAAATACGCGGATGAAGAGCGCACCGATAACCATCCAAAAGCAAATGGCGTTTGCTCGCCTCCCCGCTCCGGGGTATATGCTTTACCCCTTGTCGCCTGCAGCCACCAACGCGAGACCTGTCATGGATGAATCTGTTTTGCTGATTGATACGCCGACGACCTTGGCGCTGACGGTAATTGCGTTGTGGTTGGGTTACTGGATCAACCAGCGGGTGAGTCTGTTCAGCCGCTATAACATTCCGGCGGCGGTCAGCGGCGGGCTGCCGGTCAGCGCGTTGGTGGCGCTGATTCAGCTGCTGAGCGGGCGCGAGATCCAGTTTGATCTGGAGCTGCGCAACCTGCTGTTGATTGCCTTTTTCAGCAGCATCGGCCTGTCTTCCCGGCTACGGCAGTTGCTGGACGGGGGCCGCGCGCTGGCGATCATGCTCGGGCTGGCAGTGGTATTTCTGCTTTGTCAGAACCTCGTTGGCACCTTGCTGGCGCTGGGGCTGGATCAGAGCCCGCTTTACGGCCTGATCGGTGGCAGTATTTCGCTGGCGGGAGGGCATGGTACGGCGCTGACCTGGGGGGCGCTGTTTGAGGAGCACTTTGCGCTGGCCGATGCCAGCAGCCTTGGGCTGGCGATGGCGACTGCGGGACTGATCAGCGGTGGCCTGCTCGGCGGGCCGGTCGCGGCCTGGCTGATTCGTCGCCATGGTTTGGTCAGTACCGAGGTGGAAGCCGAACTGCCGCATCTGGCATCGCCAGGCAGAACCACCTACCTGATCGACCTCGATCATCTGCTCACCGCCGTGCTGCTGATCGCCCTGTGCTTTGCCCTTGGCGCCAGCGTCTATGACTGGCTGTCCGGGCTTGGACTGCGGCTACCGGCGTTTCTGACCTCGATGTTTCTTGGCATTCTGCTGGCCAATCTGCTCGATATTGCCGGCGTGGAGGTAGATGCCAGACCTGTGCAACTGGCCGGCGACCTGAGCCTGCAGCTATTTCTGGGTATGAGCCTGATCAGCCTGCCGTTACTGTCGCTGCAGAGCGCCTTTGGCTTGATCGGCGTGATGTTGCTTATCCAGGGCGTGGTGACGGTATTGTTTACCGTCTTTCTGGTCTTTCCGCTGCTTGGTCGTAACTACGATGCGGCGTGCATCAGTGCGGGCTTTATCGGTATGGGGCTGGGCGCAACGCCGGTCGGCATCGCCAACATGGACGCGCTGACCAGTCGCTATGGACCCAGCCCCAAGGCCTATCTGGTGATCCCGCTGCTGGGCGCCTTCTTCATCGATATCGCCAACGCCACGCTGGTGCAGATGTTGCTGGGTTTCAAGCTGTTTAACCCTTGAGCAGCACGCCCTCGCTATCAAGCACCTTGAGCTGGATCGGCAGCGCGGTAACCACACTCTGGGATACCGTACAGAACTGCTCAAACTGATCGAGAATGCGCTCCAACCGCTGAAACTGGGCGGCGGGGTGGCCCAGATGCAGGGTTACGTCAACGCCCACCACGCGCAGATGATTATCAGCGTTGCGGCCTAAATGTCCGACCGCCTCAGTGCGGATACCGTCATTGGGCTGATGGAACTTGCCCAGCGCAAACACCAGGCTATCACTCAGACAGTTACCCAGTGCAGTGACCAGCAACTGTGCCGGGCTCGGGCCCTGGTTGCCGCCCAAGGGGGCTGGTTCATCGGTAATCAGGTCGGGGGTATCGCCCTCGTACTGGGCCAGAAAGCGATAGTTCTCCTGCTGCTGCAAAGCCACTTCAACGCGGTTATCACCCATGATGTGCTCCGAAAGTGATGAGTTGGTTGCAATCAATCTATTTTTTTATATATTGTATGTCAATAAAGTGTTCACGAGATCCTGCCCGACTGTATGAATAATCAAATCGATATCAATCGCCTCTCCAGCGCCGCTGATCAGGCTCAACAACTGCTCAAGGCGCTAGCCAACCGTGACCGCCTGCTGCTGCTCTGCCAACTGGTGGAGGGCGAGCGCAGCGTCGGTGAACTCGAGCAAATGCTGGGCATTATGCAGCCTACCCTGTCGCAGCAGCTGGCGGTATTGCGCCGCGAAGGTTTGGCGGCTACTCGCCGTGAAGGTAAGCAGGTTTATTACCGTGTCGCCAGTGCACAAGCGCTGGCGGTTCTTAACACCCTCTATGGCCTGTTCTGTGCCGAGGAAACATCCAATGCAGATTGACTGGGTTGCCTTCACCCCCTGGAGCGCGTTGGCCGGTGGTGCGCTGATTGGTGCGGCTGCCGCCATGCTGATGCTGTTTAACGGGCGGATTGCTGGTATCAGCGGATTGGTCGGCCGCCTGCTGATACCGCAGGCCGGTAACCGCGAAGCCCTGCTCTTTGTGGTTGGGCTCTTGCTGGCGCCCTGGCTGTATCAGCTGGCGGGGGGCGATATCAAAGTGGAGGTTGCCGCGGGCCCCGTGGCGCTGGTGATTGCTGGCCTGCTGGTGGGCTTTGGTTCAAGGCTCGGCTCGGGCTGTACCAGTGGCCACGGGGTATGCGGCCTGGCGCGCCTATCGCCGCGCTCGTTGGCGGCTACGCTGAGCTTTATGGGCGCCGGTTTTATCTGCGTTTTCGTCCTCCGTCACCTGTTGGGAGTCTAAGCATGCGCGCATTGATTGCATTGGCCAGTGGGCTGGTATTCGGCTTCGGCCTGCTGCTCTCGGGTATGGCCAACCCGGCCAAGGTGTTGGGCTTCCTTGATCTGGCTGGCGCCTGGGACCCTTCGTTGGCGCTGGTAATGATCGGGGCCATTGCCGTGGCCTTTATTCCTATGCAGTGGACTCAGCGCAGTGGCGTGACCCTGCGTGGTGAAGCAGCGCAAATACCGACTAATCGCCAAATCGACCGGCGGCTGATCATCGGCAGCCTGGTGTTTGGTGCTGGCTGGGGCGTAGCTGGATTCTGCCCCGGTCCGGGGCTGGTCGCCGCCTCGGCGCTGGTGCCGCAGGCGCTGCTGTTCGTGGCCGCCATGCTGGCGGGTATGTGGTTGTTCAGCTGGTATGAGCGGCGGGGGACTGCATGAGCGATAGCCCGCGTCTGCAGCCGCCCGGTAGCGACGCGCTGCTCGGCTGGCTTACGCATTACCGTCGCGCCTGGTTCGGTGGCGATCTGACCGCCGGTCTGGTGCTTAGCATTATGGTGATTCCGCAGAGCATGGCTTACGCCATGTTGGCGGGTATGCCGGTACAGGTAGGTCTATACGCCAGTCTGCTGCCGTTATTGGGTTACGCGCTCTTTGGCAGCAGCATGAGCATGTCGGTCGGCCCGGTGGCGGTGACCGGGTTGATGACGGCCACCCTGTTAGCGCCGCTGGCAGAGGTCGGCTCGGCGGATTATATGCAGCTGGCCATCTGGCTGGCGCTGTTTTCCGGCGCATTGCTGTTTGCCTTTGGCCTGCTGCGGCTGGGCTTTCTCGCCAACTTTCTCAGCCACCCGGTGATCAGTGGCTTCATCAGCGGCGCGGCGATACTCATTGTGCTGAGTCAGGTGCCCAAGCTGGCGGGCCTGCGTAACTGGCCCGATAATCCGGCAACTTTGCTCGACAGCTGGCACACCAGCAACAGCCTGGTGCTGGCCATGGGCATCGCTGCCCTGCTCTGGCTGGTCTACGCCCGCGCCTGGTTAGCCGGGCATCTGCGCGGCATGGGGCTGCCCGAGCTGCTGGCTAATCTGGCCGCCCGGCTGGCGCCGATTCTGGTGGTCGTGCTGGCCGTGGCCGCTACCCTGCAGTTTGGTCTCAGCGCGCACGGGGTGCCGGTGGTGGGTGAGATTCCCGCCGGGCTGCCGTCGCTGGTGTGGCAGACGCCGGATACTGGAGCGCTCCGCTCGCTATTGATCCCGGCGGTGCTGATCAGTCTGGTGACCTTTGTCGAAAGCGTGTCTATCGCTCAGTCGCTGGCGCGGCGCAAACGCCAGAGTATTAACCCCGACCGCGAGCTACTGGGGTTGGGCGCGGCCAACCTTGGCTCCGGCTTGACTGGCGGTTTTGCTGTGGCCGGGGGCTTCTCGCGCTCCAGTGTGAACATCGAGGCGGGCGCCAATACACCCTTGGCCGGGGTGATTGCTGCGGTGATGATTGCCGGTATTCTGCTCACGGTCGCGCCCTTGTTTGCCTACCTGCCACAGGTGATGCTGGCCGTGGTGATCATAGTCGCAGTGGTGCCCTTGATTGATTTGCGCAGCCTGGCGCGGGCCTGGCGTTACGACCGCGCAGAGGGCCTCACGCTGCTCAGCACCTTGTTGGGTGTGCTCATACTCGGCGTTGAAGGCGGCATTATTCTTGGCGTGTGCTGGTCCATCGTCGCGCAGTTGTGGCGCGGCAGCCGCCCGCACGTTGCTGTGGTGGGCCGGGTGCCGGACACCAACTACTTTCGCAACACCAAGCGCCATCTGGTGGAAACCGTGCCGCAGCTGCTGGCACTGCGCATTGACGAAAATATCTTCTTCGCCAATACCAAAGCGGTGGAACAGGCCATTTATCAGGCGCTGGCAGACTATCCTGACACCCGAGAAGTGTTACTGATTTTGTCAGCGGTTAACCATATCGACAGTACCGGACTGGACATGCTCAGCGAGCTGACCGAAGGGTTGGCCGAGCGCGATATCCATCTGCATCTCGCGGAGGTCAAGGGCCCGGTGATGGATCACTTGCAGCAAACCGACTGGATGCAGCGTCAGGTAGACGAGCTGTTCCCTAGTACTGATATTGCATTCAACACCCTGGGCAAGCTGAAAAGGCCCTCTCCTGAACCAACAGAGTCATAGTCATGAAAACCAATGTAGGTACTATTGATCGTGTTATACGCATTCTTCTGGGTCTGCTACTGATTGGCCTGAGCCTGACCGGAACCATAGGTCTCTGGGGGTGGATCGGTGTTGTGCCACTGGCTACCGGAGTGATGCGTTTTTGCCCGCTGTATCCGCTGCTGGGCATCAGTACCTGCAGCAAGTGAGCTGCTGGCACATCAAAAACGAAAAGGAGTTTTATATGAAATCCGTGATTACTACGCTACTTGGCGGTACTTTGCTGGCCGTCAGCCTGTCGGCTGCGGCAGCTCAGCTGTCTCCGGAAGATCAGATCGAAACCCGCAAGGCCGGTTTTACCTACATGGCCTGGAATATGGGCAAGATCAAGGCGCAGGTGATTGATGAGAGCGTCGAATACAATCCCGAGCAAGTCAGTGCGGCGGCCAATGCCATCGCCGCTATCGCCAACTCCGGCATGGGCGCGCTCTTTGGTCCGGGCACCGACCAGGATGTAGGCAAGCAGGTAACCCGCGCCGATCCGGCGTTGTTTGCGAACATGAACGATATGGCCGAGCTGGCCGGTAACCTGGGTACCGCATCAGATAATCTGGTCGCTGCCGCAGCAACGGGCGATGCTTCAGCCGTGCGGGTCGCCTTTGGTGAAGTGGGCAAGAGCTGCAAGGCCTGCCATGACAAGTACCGCCTGGACTGAAGCGCGGTTTACCAGGCAGGTACCGCCGGAGCCGGCGGCGGGGCAGGAATCCAACTGCCCCACGCCAGCCAGACCATGCCAATGGCAATGATCAGCGCAATGCTCAATGCCAGCCCGCCACCGCTTTCAACCTCGGTTTGCGGTTGCTGCGTCAGCGTCTTGCGACCATGTAGCATTGCGCCCACCAGCTTTTTGCCGCGCAAGCGGTAGACCACGATGGCCAGAATGTGCAGGCCAATCACCACATAGATCAGCTCCTCGGTGGAGCGGTGCCAGCCGCTCAGCAGCGAGATTACATCGCTGTCTACCAGCCGCGTCAACGGCCCGTAAAAGGCTACATCATCACTGGAAAACAGCCCTGTCAGCGCCTGAAAGGCAAAGAGCCCAAGCATGGCAAAGACCGAGAAAGCGCCGAGCGGATTGTGCCCCAGCTCTTGCCACTGGCCGCGCAGGTACTGGGAAACACGTGAAGGCGTTGGGAAGAAATTGCTGAAGCGAGCATAGGTGCCGCCCACCAGCCCCCACACCAGACGGAAGGTCAGCAGGCCTAAAACGGACAGGCCAAAACGCTCGTGCCAGACCATCCAGTTGCCACCCAAACTGACCGTCACCAGAGCACCCGTGACGCATAGCGCCAACAGCCAATGAAACAGACGAAGAGGAAGGTCCCAGACGACAATTTGCATGGATTACTCACTGCGTTTTAAACAAGCGTTGAAGGCTAACGTCTCCGGGCGGTGCTCGCAAGACTTGGCGGCCTTTGAGTGAGCTACTTCGCTAGCAGCGATTTTGTCTCACTGGCGGACAGAATCTCACTCTCAGTGCGCCGGCACGCTTAGAGCCGCGTACTGCTTGGCTTTCAGGCCCACAGCTATATAAATCAGTGGGCTGCGTAAGTATCGGTCGCCGCATGGGACGGTTTGACAGGAAAAACACTGCGCAAGGAACAATATCATAATGACATTACTTGGACTGCTGCTTATTATTCAGCGGCTAGATCTGAAGTACATCAAAAAAAACAAATGAAGAAGGAATCTTCAAACATGATGTTGATGAAAAAAATGGCTATGACAGCCGCGCTTTCTGCCTCCCTGTTTGTCTCTGGCTGCGCCAGTATCATTAGCGATTCGCAATACCCTGTTTCCGTAAAATCCGAACCGCCCGGTGCCGAATATCAGATTCGTAACCGCAGTGGCGCTGTTATACATCAAGGCACAACACCGAACACCGTTACCCTCAAGGCAGGCGACGGCTACTTCAAGGGTGCACGTTACAACATGCAGTTTTCCAAGGAAGGCTACGAGCAGCAAAGCCAAACTCTGGATTCCAGCGTGGATGGTTGGTACTGGGCCAACATCGTGTTTGGCGGTTTGATTGGCATGCTGGCGGTTGATCCTGCCACCGGCGCCATGTACAAACTGCCGCCCGCCAGAACGGCCAACCTGATTCAGATACCCATGGCTCAGCCAGCAACGCCTGAAGCGGACGTGGTCAGCGCGGTCAGCGAGTGAAGTAGCTACAGCGGTAATTTTCAGAACCGTAAAAAAGGGCGCCGTAGCGCCCCTTTTTTTATTACAGCTCCATATTGCGCGCCAACTTGTCGCGCAGCAGCTCAGGATCGTTACTCGCAGCCTTATCCAGCTCAGCCAGCTCCTCCGGAATGTACCAGTGCAATTTGCGCTCGTTGTGGTAACTGGCCCACACCACCTTGGCCACCTCCACCGCTTCAATCAGCCGAAATGGCCCTTTGGTTGGCGCTTTGGCCAGAAACTCGTCGGAGGTCATCCCGGTGCGGATCAACCCCGGCAGCGCATCGGCGCAGCGAATATCGAAACGCTTGAACTCGTTCGACCACGCCTCGGTCAGGCCCTTCACCGCGTGCTTGCTGGCCGAATACACCGCAATCAACGGCATGCCCATGGTCGCGGAAGACGATGAGGTGTTGAAGCACAGCGCGTTGGGCGTTTCCTTCAGCAGCGGCAACGCGCTATGGGTGCCATTCATCACGCCAATCACGTTCACATTGATGATCTTCAGCTGATCCTCAAACGACATCTCATCGAAGTACCCGCGCATGATGATGCCCGCGTTGTTGAACAGAATGTCCATGCGGCCGTCGGTTGCTGCGCCAAACGTCGCTACCGCCGCATCAAACTGCGCCTTGTCGCTCACATCCAGCGTCTGAATCACGCAGTTATCTGCACCCAACTCCGCCTGCAAAGCGTCTAACCCCGCCTGGTTGACGTCGAAGGCGCCAATGAACCAGCCCTGCTCGCGAAACAGGCGCGCAGTCTCGCGGCCCATGCCGGAGGCGGCACCGGTAATGAAGATGGATTGACGGCCAGCGGCGTGTGACATGGGCGATATCTCTTTTGTTGGGATTGTTGATGGGGAGACGTTAGCACTGAGCGAGTGGCTTGGGAGCCAAGGGGTGGTTTGGTTGATTATTGGGCAATCATTGGGGTGATGTTTAGTACGAGGGGGTGTGGCCGAGCGGATGCCTAGCCGGTTGGTGTGCAGGGCTAACGCTCGCCTTCCAGCTCATGCCATACCCGAAGAACGACTATTACGTTGGTGTGCACCGAGTAGCGGACAACGTACTTGCTAAAGACCATATCCCGAACTGAATCGGGTACGGGTGCCATCTTTACGGGCGAGCCAATATGGGGAGATTCGGTCAGCAGGCTGACTTTGCCGATCAGCTCGGCGGCAATTCTGGCCGCCGCAGAAGGATTGTGTATTGCGATAAATTCCTTCAAGCGCTGCAAGTCTGCAATGGCGTGATCGGTGTAAACCAGTTTCATTTACTCGGCCCCGGTGCATCCTGTTCGGCTTCGGTGCCCCAACTGTTGAGCCAGCTATGTACGTCGCTGGCGTCGACAACGTTGCCCAAAGCCGCAGACTCCATTGCTTCGAGTGTTTGCGTCCAGCGCGCTTGCTCAAGCTGCTGTTTCTCAATGTATTCCGCCAACGCCTGATTGATGACCCAGCCTTTGCTCCGCTCTAGTCGCTTGGCTATCGCTTCCAGATGCTGTTCTACTTCGGCCTGAAGACGCACTGTTGTGACTGCCATTGGGAGTCTCCTTGAATCGGTTAACTACAATGTATTACAACATAGTCCGTATTGCTTGCAAACAGGGTGTGTTTGCGAAGTGATTGTTGGTTGGCATTGGCAGGTTGGCTTGGGAGTAGTGAGCTGTTAAGACTACTTTTTAGAGGGAAATGCTTGCTCATTACCCTCTAACAACTCTCCTCGGCACCCAGCTGTTCGGCCGTGCGCTTTATCGACCTTATTGGTTCTAGCTCAGCTTGCTTAGCAAATTGCTTTTAACCGCTGGCCACTCGCTGGCAATGATCGAATACACCACGGTATCGCGGTAGGAGCCGTCGGGCATGATCTGGTGGTTACGCAGGATGCCGTCCTGCTTTGCACCCAAGCGCTCAATGGCAGCACGTGAGGCCTGGTTGAAGTAGTGCGTGCGAAACTCCACGGCGATGGCCTGCGCCTGTTCGAATAGCGTGGTCAGCAGCAGTAGCTTGCTCTCGGTGTTGATTGGCGTGCGTTTGGCGGCATTGGCGTACCAGGTAAAGCCGATCATCGCGCGTCTATTGGCCTCATCCACGTTGTAATAACGCGTTGTACCTACCACCTCGCCAGACGCTTTTGATCTGACGGCATAGGCAATATTGCCCTGCGCCATATCCGCTATCGCCTTGTGTACATAGTCCGCCATTTGCTCAGCGGTGGGCACGCTGGCGAACCACAGTTTGGGCGAGTCGCCATCGGCGACGGCCTTTTCCAGGGGCTTTATGTGTTGCTCGGTCAGGGGCTCGAGCAGCACGAATTGGCCTTCTAGGGTTGCTTGGTTGATAAGCATGCGTGGGTGTCCTTTGGGCTGGGCGTGCAGCGGATCGCTGGATTATACCGGACTGAGTTTTTGGTCAGGTTGAGGTGGGCTGCGCACTGCTAGTCAGTGGCCGTGACAGCAAAAAATGGGATGCGTGGGTAGATAAGTCGGTGTGCTCGGTTGAATAGTGCATGTCGCCTTGCTGGCGAGTTAGAGGGGAATGCTTGCCCATTCCCCTCTAACAACTCCCCTGGGCACCCAACTGCGCGGCCCTGCGGGTTCGCTGTGTTGCTCAAGCTGCCGGGGGCACTTGCAAACTCGCTGCGCTCAGACACCGCAAGCGCCTTTTTCCCGGCAGCTCTGCGCTACTCGCCCGCGCAGATGGGGGGCTTATTTCGTGTGGTGTTGGGTGATTTTGCTTAGTTGACGCGATTGTTATGCCGCTCTTTCGTCAACAGGTAATCTGGGTCAGATCAAAATTAGTGGGAAACCTTCATCTGACCCCTGTTTCCAAGCAGGCGGATGAGTTGGGCTTCAAACTCTGGGGTCGGCATGATCTATCCTTTGGAAAAACTTCATCTGACCCCAGTTTTCGCGACCCTGTTTTCACTCGTCGCTTCTGCGGTTGTTGAATCTGCTCTTGCGCGGTAGAGCGGTTTTGTTCTGAGCTCGGAATGTTCTTGATGTCATCAACTATCGGTGCAGCTAGCGCGGCAAGTCGCAGTTGGCGTGCGACCCAGCGAAACAATTACACACGAATTGCTCATTTAATTTCGCTTTGCGACATCCATAAGTGCTGTTCGCGGGTATAGCCTGCATGAACGGAATGGCGATTGAGTACGGGAACCGGGCATGGCAGACAGCGAGTTTGATTACGAGGGCACTCTGGAGGCCTGCGCGCGGGGTGATAAGGATGCGTTTCAGCGTTTGTATCAGCGCGAGGCGGGGCAGATGCTGGGGTTGGCTATTACCTTGCTGGGGCGCCGTGATCAGGCTGAGGACTGTTTGCACGATGCGCTGGTGAAGGTGTGGCATAACGCTGATCGCTTTGATCGCTCGCTGGGTCAGGGACGCGCCTGGATTTATAGCATCCTGCGTTATCGGGCGCTGAATCAGTTGCGTACTCGCGGACGGCTGGTCGAGACCGACGATGGTTTTATTGAGCAGATGGCGGATGACAGTGCGCAGGCAGAAGATATCGCGAGCGATCAGTCGGAAGGCCGTGAGCTGCGCCGGTGCTTGCGCCACCTGGAGCGCCCGCGTCGCCATCCGATCCTGCTGGCCTTTTATCGGGGCCTTACCCATGAACAGATTGCCAGCCGGTTGACTACGCCGCTGGGCACCATCAAGGGACGCATCCGCGCCGGTCTACGCGCATTGCAGGAGTGTTTGCAGGCATGATTCCAGAGGCAATTGAGCCGCGTCGGGCCTTGATCGGCGAGTATGTATTGGGCTTGCTCGAAGAGCCGGAAGCCAGCGCGGTGCGCGAGTTGATCGCGCATGACCGCGAGGCCGCGCGCATGGCATTGGAGTGGGAGCAGCATTTGCTTGAGTTGGCGGATGAGCTACCGCCGCAAACCCCCTCGCTGGTGTTGTGGGAGCGCGTGCAACAGAGTCTGGGTTGGGCGCCCGCATCGCGCGCCACGCCTGCTGACGGCTTCACCCATTGGTGGAACAGCCTTGGCTTGTGGCGTCTTACCAGCGGCGCGCTGGCGTTGCTGGTACTCCTTAGCTGGCTGCCCGGTGTGCTGCGCGAAGCACCCGTCGGCGCGAGTTTCACGGCAGTGCTGCAGGTGCCGGGGGAAAGTGCCAAGCCGGGCTGGGTGGTAACGGTCGATGGCGACGGTACCTTGAAGCTGGAGTCGCTAGTGGCTGATCAGATCCCGGCAGATCGCAGCGTACAGTTCTGGACCCTTATTGATCCCAAAGATGGCCCGCGCTCGTTGGGTTTGATCGAGCCGGGTAAAGGCACGACCCTGAGTGCTGAACAGATTGGGGCCGTGCAGGCCGGGCAGTTGTTTGAGCTGACGCTTGAGCCGTCGGGTGGGTCGCCGTTGGATCGGCCGACGGGCCCGGTTTTGTATATTGGGCGGGCGGTGCTTATTGCGGGTAACTAGCGTGGGCTTCTCGGGGAGTTGGCGGATTTAAGTCTGGTTATTGAGGGTAACGTTACGTTCGCCTTTCGCCTGGCTGGCGAGTTACTTTTGTTTGCGTGGCCAAACAAAAGTAACCAAAAAAAAGTGGTGCTGTATGATTCAAAAACATAGGTAACACATCATTTCAAATACATGGGTTACACTTTTAACGTCCAATACGGAGTTAGATTCCCACCGGCTTTGCGCTGAT